>Ga0307515_10004563_pt1 | contig 28542 bp, 28 predicted proteins | sample 17_EM_MG_FD_194513 | JGI IMG/M metagenome (GOLD analysis project Ga0307515, IMG submission 194513) | Populus trichocarpa ectomycorrhiza microbial communities from riparian zone in the Pacific Northwest, United States - 17_EM | ecosystem: Host-associated > Plants > Roots > Unclassified | place... | reverse complement strand
CGGCGCCGCGATGTCGTTGACGAGCACCCCGACCGCGGCGCCGGTCTCCTCCTCGAGCCGCGCGGCCGCGGACTCCAGCGATTCGGCGTGCCGGCCGGTAATGACCGTGCGGTGCGTTGCGGCGAGCCGGGCGGCGATCGCGTAGCCGATGCCGGCGGCGCCGCCGCCGATGAGTGCGGTCCGTGTGCCGATGATGGCCTCCCCGGGACTCGTGCGCGTTGCCGCGTCGGGCTTAGCCTGACCGGTATGGCCTCTCGGACCCAACCATGAGTCCCGCTCAGCGGGACGACAAGCCGCCCGAGGGCGGGCTCGACCGCGCAGCCGCGATCCTCGGGGCGTTCGACGCCGCGCACCGCGAGCTCACGCTGGCCGCGCTGGTCGCCCGGTGCGGCCTGCCCCGCTCGACCACGCACCGGGCGGCCGACCGGATGATCCGGCTCGGCTGGCTCGACAAGCCGGCGGACCGCTACCGGATCGGCAACCGGTTGTTCGAGATCGCCAGCCTGGCGCCGATCCGGCTGGAGCTGCGCGAGGCGGTGTCGCCGTTCCTGCAGGACCTGCACACCGCCACCAGGAACACGGTGCAGCTCGGGGTGCTGGACGGCACCCAGATCCTGGTGGTCGAGAAGATCACCGGGCACCGGGCGATGCCGATGCTGTCCCAGGTCGGCGGGGTCATCCCGGCGTTCTGTTCGGCGCTCGGCCGGGCCATCCTGGCCTACTCCGAGCCCGAGGTCATCGACGCGGCGCTGGCCGGGCCGCTGCCGGCCCGCACGCCGCGCACGCTGACCAATCGCATCGCCATCATGCGCGAGCTGACCACCGTGCCCGAACGCGGCTGGGCCATCGACCGCGAGGAGGGCAACATCGGCGTCAGCTGCGTGGCGGCGCCGATCTTCGGGCCGCTCGGCGCCGTCGTGGCCGCGTTGTCGGTCACCGGGCCCAGTCAGCTGGTGCGGGCCGACCGGATCGGCCCGGCGGTGCGGCTGGCGGCGGCCGCCGCGTCCCGGGCGTACACCCCTCGGCGCTGACTGTCGTCCCGGTGAGCGGGACAGGTCATTGCCCGGGTGGGCGGCGCGCCCGCAGGCTGTGACCCCAGACACATCAGCGCTCCCCGCGGTGTGCGACAGCAAGGAGACCAGGATGAGCCTCGGCGGCGGATACCTGCTGCCCTCCCGGGAGGGCACCCAGATCGCGGCGATCGGCCTCGGCATCACCATCAAGACCGACGGCAAGTCGACGCACGACGCATACTCGCTTTTCGAGTACGCGGTGCCGGCGCGCACCGACGGTCCCCCGCCGCACCTGCACACCCGCGAGGACGAGTCGTTCGTCTGCCTCGCCGGCAAGCTCGACGTCCAGCTCGGCGGCCGGGACTTCACGCTCGGCCCCGGCGACTACCTGTACCTGCCGCGCGACGTCGTGCACACGTTCCGGAACGCCTACGACGAGGAGGCCCGGATCATCTCGGTCGTCTCGCCGGCCGGGCTCGAGGGCTACTACCAGGCGCTGGCCGAGCTGCCGCCAGGCCCCAAGGACATCACCAGGATCAAGCGGATCATGGCCGACTTCGGCATCGAACTTCAGCTGCCGCCCGAGGTGCACTGATCATGCGGATCGGGATCATCGGTGCCGGCGTGGCCGGGCTGAGCACCGCGAAGGTGCTGAAGCAGGCCGGCCACGAGGTCGTCGTCTACGACAAGACACCGGACGTCGGCGGCGTGTGGAGCCGCACCCGCCGCTATCCGGGCCTGACCACGCAGAGCCCCAAGGCGCAGTACTCGCTGTCGGACTTTCCCATGCCCCGCGACTACCCCGAATGGCCGGACGGCGCGCAGATCCAGTCGTATCTGGCCGCGTACGCTCGCCATTTCGGTCTTGATCCGGTCTTACGCCTGTCGACGGAGGTGACCTCGGCCGTCCCGGCGCCCGGCGGCGGGTGGAGCATCACCGCCGGTGGAACCACCGAGCACGTGGACAAGCTGGTGGTGGCCAACGGGGTGTTCTGCGAGCCGGCCGTGCCGAGCTATCCGGGCGAGGCCGAGTTCCGCGCCGCCGGCGGCCAGGTGCTGGCCGGCACCGAGCTGCACGACGCGGAGCCGGCCCGGGGCAAGCGGGTGCTGGTCGTCGGCTACGGCAAATCGGCGTGTGACGTCACTGTGCCGATCAGCCACGTTGCGGCGAGCACCGATGTGATCGCCCGGCACCTGCTGTGGAAGGTGCCGCGCCGGATCGGCGGCTTCCTCAACTTCAAGATGCTGCTGCTGACCCGGATGGGTGAGGCGCTGTTCAAGTACCTGCGCCCGGGCGGCGTCGAGAGGTTTCTGCACGGCCCGGCGAACGGCGCGCGCGGCCGGATGATCAACTCGATCGGGTCGGTGTCGGTCCGCCAGTTCGGCCTGCGGCGCCTCGACCTGGTGCCGCCCGGGGCGATGGAGGACATCGTGCGCGGCGCGATCGGCCTGGCCACCGAGGGCTTCTTCGACGGTGTGGCGGCCGGCCGGATCGGCGTACGCCGGAACCGCACCATCGCCCGGCTGCTGGTCGACGACGGCAAGCCCACGGCCGAACTGGACGACGGGACCCGGCTGCCGGCCGACCTGATCGTCTGCGCGACCGGCTTCACCCAGGGCATCCCGTTCCTGCCGGCCGAGGTGACCGAGCGGGTACGCGACGAACGCGGCAACTTCCTGCTCTACCGGCAGATCCGCCCGGTCGACGTGGCCGACGTGTACTTCAACGGCTACAACTCCTCGTTCTTCAGCCCCCTGAACGCCGAGATGGCCGCGGTCTGGATCGCCGCCGACCTGGCCGGCACTGTGGCATTGCCGGACCGGGTGGCGATGCGCCGGCAGATCGCCGACCAGCTGGCGTTCATGGACGTCGCGACCGACACCCACCACTGCCACGGCGGGAAGATCATCCCGTTCTCGCTGCACAACGTGGATGAGGTGCTCGGCGACCTGGGCGTCAACATCAGCGCCGCGGTGCGCGCGTCGCACTGGCTCAACCCGGTCAACCCGGCGGCGTACCGGCGGATCACCCCGAGCGTGCTCCGGCGGCTACCGCTCGCCGGCCGGCTGACAAGGGAGCCGCTGGCCGACAAGGGAGCCGGCCGGCTGACACTGGAGTAGGCCGGCGCGGGTCACGCCGGCGGGTGGGCGCTCAGCCAGGTGGCCGCCCGGCGGGCCGAGGCGCGGGACAGCCACGCGTCCTGGATCACCTCGGTCAGTTCCTGCCGGGTCAGTTCGGCGATCCGGGCGGCCCGCAGCAGCACCGACGGGTGGCCGTCGAAGTGTGCCGTGGTGAAGAACGGCGACGCCCGGTCCTGGACCAGGGCCTGCTTGTCGGCCTCCGACCCGACCCAGAAGACGATCACATCCGGGTAGCGCTCGCCGGTGGCCGGGTCGACCGCGTCCGGCCGCGGGTTGCGGAAGAAGACGAACGACTTCCCGCCCACCTGGTAGACCGGGTTGTCGCCGGTGCCGTATTCGACGGTGACGTGCGGCATGGCCGAGGCCAGCTCGTGTACGTCGTCGACCCGGGCGGGCCGGCTCCCGTCGTCGGACACTCTCTCACCGTAGTGGCCGGGCCCCGCCGGTGCGGCCCCGCCTCCCCGAATCGTGCCCCCGGGGACACTCGCGTGGCGCCTCGGCGGGGCCGAGCAGTTACGGTTCATGACATGACCACCTATTCGGGCCCCGCAACGCTGATCCTCGTCGACGGCGCGCGCCTAGCCGGCATGGCTACGCTCGGGACCAACAACCGCGGAGATCTCAACGGTTGGAGCGGCACCTTCCGCCCCGACCAGGTCAGCACGGACCTGCGCAACGAGAGCACCAGCGGTCACCGCAACGAGTGGCGCGCTGACGGGCTGCATCTGGAGTTGCCCTATGAGCAGGTCGGCGCGGTCTCCGTCACCGGTGTCCGGCGCCTGCTCGCCACCCAGGTGCTGATGTCGCTGGTCGGTCGCGGACCGGCACCGTTCTGACGTCGCGGCCCGGGCGCCCCGCGCCCGGGTTCACCCGGCCGAGCCGTTCACCAGAGCCGCCGCGTCGCCGAGCAGCCGGGCGCGGGCCTGGGTCACGGAGTCGGCCAGCGAGTCCACCAGCCGTCGCTGATCTAGCAGGTCGTCGCGGGCCGCGGCGGCCAGCTCCTTGCGGCGTGTCTCGCTGGTGCCGCCCGCGCTGGTCCGGCTCTCCACGAAGCCGCGCGGGTCCAGCAGCTGCGCCAACCGCTGCCCGGAGTATCCGGCCAGCTTGCCGGCCGCGAGTTCGGGTCGGATGCCGCCGTCCGGCGCGCCGGCGTTCTCGTGCGCTGTGACCAGGCGCGCGACGACCTCGTGAGCTTCCCGGTAGCTCAGCCCGTGTGCGCCGACCAGGTCGTCGGCGAGCGCGCTCGCGGTGGCCCAGTGCCGCCCGGCGGAGGCCGCGAGCCGGTCGACATCGATCTCCAGCGTGGCGATCGACTCGCTGAGCAGGGCTATCGCCCCCGCGGTTTCCGCGCAGTAGCCGGGTAACCGGTTGTGCACGTAGCCCTGGTCCGCGTCGGTGGAGGTGGCGAAGTGCAACAGGGCGAGCTGGCTCGCGCCCCAGCCGGCGGCGTCGCCGGCCAGGGCGCGGATGCGTTCCAGCGCGATCGGGTTGCGCTTCTGCGGCATCATGCTCGACGTCCCGCACAGCGAGGGGTGCAGCCGGACCATCGCGACCTCGGACGACGACCAGTAGTAGAGGTCCGAGGCGCACCGGCTGATCCCGGAGAGTGTCAGGCCGAGGGTGCCGGCCAGCTCGGCACCCACGTCGGTCGCCGACATCCCGGCGTCCCTGGCGTTGCGGACGGCCCGCGCGAAGCCGAGGTATCCGGCGGTGAGATCGCGGTCGATCGGCCACCGGGTGCCGCTGTGCGCGGCGCCGCCGAGCGGGCACTCGTTGAGCCGGTCGTAGCCCTGGATCAGCCGGCGCAGGTTGCGCGAAGCCGACCAGTAGTGGGCGTTGAAGTAGTGCCCGAGGGTGGTGGGCTGGGCGTGCTGGAGATGGGTGTAGCCGGGAACGAGGACGCCGTCGTGGGTGTCCGCGGCGTCGAGCAGCGTCTCCGCGAGCCGCACCAACTCGGCCAGCACCGCCAGCGCGCCGGCGCGGTCGGCCATCCGCAGGCCGGTGGCGTTCTGGTCGATCCGGCTGCGGGCCCGCTGGATGTCCAGTCCGCCGGGGCCGCACGTGCGCTCGAGGTACCGCTCGATGTGCATCGTGATGGTGCCGATCTCCGGATCGTTGCCGAGCATCCGCGCCGGGCCGCCGTCGAGCAGGGCGAGCAGGGCACGCACTATCGCCCGCCCCTGCTCGGGGCCGAAGATCTGCTGGCGGGTGAGCATGAGGGCGTGGGCGAGGTCGATCAGGACGAAGCTCTCGGCCTCCGCGAGCTCGTCGGTGAGCTCGACCGCGTTGACGTGCTCGACGATCAGCCGGGCCGGGCGCGCCGACAGCCGGCCGTCGGTGAACCGGGCGCTCATTTGACCGCCCCGGCGGTCATGCCGGCGGTGATGTGCCGTTGCAGCAGGAGAAAGGCCACCACGATCGGGGCGGAGACGACCAGGGAGGCGGCCATCACCTGGTTCCAGTACACATTCGCCTCGCTGGCATAGGACTGCAGCCCCACCGAGACGGTCCGGGTCTGCTCGCTGGTCAGCACGGAGGCGAACAGGACCTCGCCCCAGGCCAGCATGAAGGAGAAGATCGAGACCGCCACGATCACCGGTCGGGCCGCCGGCAGCAGCACGCTGACCAGCAGCCGCAACGGTCCGCAGCCGTCGACCTTCGCGGCGTCGTCGAGCCCACGCGGGATCGTCTCGAAATAGCTGACCAGCATCCAGATCGCGTACGGCAACGCGAACGTGAGATACGTGATCACCAGGCCGGTGCGGGTGCCCACCAGGGTGAGCCCGGTGCCGCGGTCCACCATGACGAAGAGCAGGAACAGCGGCAGCAGGAACAGGATGCCCGGGAACATCTGGGTGGACAGCACGGCCAGCCGGAACGTCTCCCGCCCGGGGAACCGCCAGCGGCTGACCGCGTACGCCGCGAAGACCGCGACGGTGACGGACAGCACCGTGGAGATGGTGGCGACGACGACCGAGTTGACGAAGTAGCGGGCCAGCGGCACGGTCGACCACATGTCGACGAACGGGCGCAGCGTCGGTTCGGTGGGGAGCCAGCGGAATCCGCTCTGCACCTGATCGAGCGGCTTGACGGCGGTGGTCACCATCACCACCAGCGGGGCGCACACGAAGAGGGTCAGCAGGCCCAGCGTCACGCGCCGGAAGACGCGGTAGCCCAGGGTTTCATGCGTCAAGGGAGGTCCGCCTTCGGGTCACGGCGAGATAGCCGCCGGTCACGAGCATGAGGAACAGCAGCAGCAGGACGCTCATCGCCGACCCCAGGCCGAAATTGAACGTCAGGAACGAGTTCTGATAGATCTCGAGGCTGATCAGCCGCGCCTGGTCGGGCGCGCTGCCGCCGAAGAGCACGTACGGCGTCTCGAAATCCCGGAACGTGCGCAGCGCCAGGACCAGGATGAGCACCTGGTTCACCGGGGCGATCATCGGCAGCGTGATGCGGCGCAGCTGCCGCCACGGTCCGGCGCCGTCCATGCTCGACGCCTCGTAGAGCTCATCCGGGATCGACTGCAGCGCCGCCATGATCATGAGGAACGCGAACGGCCATTCGCGCCAGATCTCCACCACGCACAGCGACCAGAACGAGTTCGGGCCGATCAGATAGAACGCGTTGCCGGGCAGCAGGCCCAACTGGTCCACCAGGACGTGGTTGAGCATGCCGTTGTCCCGCTGCAGCAGGAAGCGCCAGGTGATCACCGCGGCGAAGACCGGCAGCGCGTACGGAACCAGAAAGAGCGTGCGGAGCAGGCCGCGCCCCCTCTTCATCCGTTGCAGCGACACCGCGCCGGCCACGCCCAGCGTCCAGGCGGTCGCGACCACTATCACCGTGACCGCGGCCGTGATCAGGAAGGACTTGAACAGCGAGGCGCCGACCGGCTGGTCGAGGTCCAGCACCACCCGGTAGTTGCCCAGCCCGGCCCACGGGGCGGCCCACCATTGCGCCAGCTGGTACTGGGTGAGCTTGAGGCAGCTCATCACCACCCCGGCGAGCATCGGCCCGAAGTGCACGAACAGTTCCAGCGCCAGCGCCGGGAGCAGGAACAGGTACGGAGTCCGCCGGTGCCGCTTGCGGGCGCGGCCCGCCCGGCCGTCCACCCCGGCCGGTCTGTCGCCGGTCCCGGGCGCGGCGGGCACGCCCGAGCGGGCACTGTCGGCCGAGATGCTCATCCGCCCGCGCTCACCTTCCCGGCGGCGGCCTTGAGGCCCGCGCTGATCTGCGCCGCGTCGGGTTGCTGTCCCGTCGCGGTGGCCGCCAGCCAGCCGACCACGTCCTTGCCGAGCAGCGTTTCGAACTGGGTCTCCTGCGGCACCCGCGGCATCGGGATGGCCCGGTTGGCGATGGTGTCCCGGGCGATCTTCATCTCGGGCGTCTCGAAGGCCGGCCCGGTGGCGTCCTTGACCGCCGGGATCGTGCCGTAGGCGGCGTTCAGGACGGTCTGCTCCGGCGCGCTGGTGAGGAACTTGACGAGATCGACGGCCCCGGACAGGTTGTCGGCCGACTTGAAGATCGAGATGTTCGTGCCACCCACGAAGGACCCGATGTCCCGGCCGCCCGCCGCGGCATTGGACGGCATCGGCGCCACGCCGTAGTTCTGGTCGGTCAGCTTGTAGTCCTTGAGGGTCTGCCCGAGCGTCTGCACCAGCATCATCGCCGCCTTGTTGCCGGCGAAGGCCTCGTAGACGTCCGCCCAGTCGGCGTTCTCGGCGTCCGACGGATTGACGATCTTGTCCTTGCCCATCCAGGACAGGTAGCGCTCGATGCCCGCGACCGCGGCCGGCGAATCGAAGGTGGGCTTGCCGCCGGCGAAGTACTGGGCGCCGAGCCCGGAGCCCAGGATGTAGGCGTAGTGCGAGGCGACCGTGGCCGCCTGCCCGCGCACGGCCAGCCCCCATTGATCGGGCTTGCCGTCGCCGTCGGTGTCCTTCGTGAGCTTCTGCGCCGTGGTCACGAAGTCGTCCCAGGTCGCCGGCGGAGCGCTCACCCCGGCTTCGCGGAACAGCTTCTTGTTGTAGTACAGCTGGTAGACCTTGTTGTACAGCGGCACGGCCACCGGTGTGGCGCCGTCCGCGCCGGTGGTCTGCAGGGCGGCCGACTCGAACCGGCCGGCCCCGCCGAGCTTGTCCATCATCGCCGGGTCCCACCCCACCAGCGCGCCGGTGGCCTGCAGCGACGGCGACCAGGTGTTGCCGATGTTGAGCACGTCCGGGCCCTGCCCGCTGGTCGTGGCGGTCAGAATCTTGTTGAGCAGTTCGGTGAACGGGATGACCTCGAGCTCGACCCGCACGCCCGTCTGCGCGGTGAACTTGCGCAGTTCCGGCTCGAGAATCTCCTTGTCGTGCTGGACGCTCGGCGACTGCTGCGAGGCCCAGTAGGTCAACACCGCGGTCTTGTCCCCGGCGTCGCTTCCGCCCGCACAGGCGGCTCCCGCCATTACCAGAGCCACGGCCGCAAAACCCGCGGCCGCACCTCGCCAACGTGCTGACATGCCCTTCCCCCAGTCCATGTAATCGTTAACATTGCCAGTGAGTGTCAGACATGCTGCGACCGATGTCAACGATTACACTGAGGCTCAGATGGCCCTCGGCGAGCAGGTGGTGGTCTTGAACGGACGTGTGCCAGCGCGGGTGACCGTGACCGATGTGGCCCGCGAGGCGGGGGTCAGCACCGCGACGGTGACCCGCGCCCTGCAGGAGTCGCCGCAGGTCATCCCCGCGACCCGGCAACGGGTGGTGGAGGCCGCGCAGCGGCTCGGCTACACGCCGAACGCCACCGCGCGCGACCTGCGCCGCGGGCATCGCACGGCCGCCGTCGGCCTGGTGACCGCCGGGTTCACCAACATGTTCCAGGCGGGCGTGGCCGCGGGCGCCGAGCGCGAGCTGCGCGGCGCCGGCCTGCAGCTGCTCATCGGTTCGACCGACGACGACGCGGCCCGCGAGCCGGAGCTGGCCCGGACCATGGTCGATCGCCGGGTCAGCGCGCTGATCATGATGCCGGACGGCCGGGACCGCGGCTTCCTGCGCGAGGACAAGACCTTCGGGACGCCGGTGGTGCTGGCCGGCCGCCCGGCGAACGGTCTCGACCTCGACGTGGTGATGACCGAGGACGACCGCGGCGTGTACGAGGCCACGAGCCAGCTGCTGCGCCTCGGCCACCGCCGGATCGCCGCCCTGGCCGGGCACGCCGGCTCGTTCCGCGCCACCCAGCGGCTGAGCGGCTTCCGCAGCGCGCTCGCCGAGCAGGGCGTCGACGAGGTCCCCGAGCTGGTCGCGACCGGCCTGCGGACCACCGACGAGGCTCGCGCGATCGCCGGCCGGCTGCTGGCCGGAGCCGCCGCGCCCACCGCGATACTCGCCCTCAACCTCGGAATCAGCACCGGGGTGCTGCTCGACCGGATCGCCAACCGTCGCGCGGTCGCCTTCATCGCCCTCGACGAGACCGAGCTCTCGGCCGGGCTGGGGATCTCGGCGGTCACCCGCGATCCGCAAGCGGTCGGCCGTGAGGCCGCGAAACTGGCCATTCAGCGCATCGCCAGCCCGGGCCTGCCGGGCCGCACCGTCACCCTGCCGAGCAAGCTGGTCAAACGGGGCTCGGGCGAGCTACCCCCCGCTCGCGGCTGAGCCCGGCCTCAGCGGTTGTCGCCGCTGCCACCCAGCACGCCGCGTTCCTGGCGGCTGGCCAGCTTGGCCAGGTTGGCCGTCGCGATGTCGTCCAGCGACAGATCGAGATAGTCGGCGAGCACCGCCAGATACCAGAGCACGTCGCCGAGTTCCTTGGCGATATCGGCCCGGTCGATCCGCGCCTGGTCGCTGTCGAGGTCCCGGACCCACTTCTTGAACTTCTCGGCGATCTCGCCCGACTCGCCGACCAGCCCGAGCACGAGGTGCAACAGCTCGTTCCGCTTGTCACGGGGAGCGGCAGTACGCAGGGCGCCGCGCTGATACTCGTCCAGGTCCATGGCGGACCAGTATGGTCGAACGGGTCCTAGGACGCCGCGTCGACCTCCCGGCGGTGGGCGGGTGCCGGCGCGGGCTCGCGCACCGCGGGCACGAGCAGCAGCACAAGGGCGAGCAGGTCGATCGCGACCAGGATGTCCAGCCAGTAGTGGTTCCCGGTCAGCACCACGACCGAGGCGGTCAGGATCGGGTGCGCCAGCCAGAGCCAGCGCCACCGGGTCCGAGTGGCGGCGATCAGCACGATCGCCAGCACCAGCGCCCAGCCGACGTGCAGCGACGGCATCGCGGCGTACTGGTTGCTGAGCGTCCGCGCCTCCGGCGAGCCGTAGACCGACGGGCCGAACAGGGCGCCGGTGTCGACCATGCCCTCGGCCGTGAGCATCCGGGGCGGGGCGAGCGGGAACAGCATGTGTACGACGAACGCGGCGCCGGTGAGCCCGGCCAGGACGTTGCGGGCCCACAGGTAGTGCGCGGGCCGGCGCAGGAACAGCCAGACCAGGACGGCGGCGGTCGCCGGGAAGTGCACGTACGCGTAATAGCTGTTGGCGAGGCGGCCGACGAGTTCGTGCGCGACGGCCACGTGCTGGACGGCCGCCTCGCTCGGCAGGCGCAGCAGGCGTTCGAAGTTCCACATCGCGTCGGCGTTGCCGAGCGCGTCGGACACCCGCCCGGTGATGGCCAGCCGGCCCAGCTTGTACGCGAGCAGAAACGCGCCGACCAGAGCGAGCTCGTGCAGCGCGCGGCGGGATGACGACACGTGGGCCCGGACGGGCACGGCTGTACTCACGACTTCCTCGATTCCTGCCGGTCCCCCGGACTACCAAAGCCGGGCGCCGCGGGTCGTCCTCGACTGCGCGCCGCCACAGGCGGTTTCGGAATCACTCCGGGATCGCCGCGTCCCCGGTGCTCGACGAGCGCGGGATGACGGCGGACGCGGAATCACTCCGGGAGCACTGCGTCCGCAGTGCTAGACGAGCGCGGGATGACGGCGGCCAGCACGGCCGCGAGGATCGCGGACCCCGCGCAGATCGCGAAGAGAACGCGGTAGCCGGCCAGTGACGGCAGGGCGTGCCCGGCCAGGCTGACGGTCTGCGCGGCCAGGATGGCGCCGCCGATGGCGCTGGCCAGCGAGCTGCCGACGCTGCGGAACAACGTGTTCAGGCCGTTCGCGGCGGCCAGCTCGGACCGCGGGGTGGCGTGCATGATCAGGCCGGGCATGGCGGCGTACGCGATGCCGGTCCCGGCCCCGGCGATGGTCGCGCCGAGGATGACCTGCCAGAGGTGGTCGGTGAGCACGATCCGGGTGAGGAAGCCGCCCGCGATGATCGCCGAGCCGATGATCAGCGCGGTCCGGGGCCGCAGCTTCGCCGACACCGGCGACAGCAGCAGCATCGCGATGCCGCCGGGCAGCATGCACAGGCCGCCGACGAGGATCGACGCGCCGAAGCCGTACCCGGTCGCGGCCGGCGCCTGCACGTAGGAGGCGGTGCCGATCAGGGTGGCGAACAACGCGAAGCCGACGCAGAGCGACGCCAGGTTGGTCAGCAGCAGCGCCGGGCGGGCACTGGTGCGCACGTCCACCAGCGGGGACTTCAGCCGCAGCTCCACCGTGACGAAGACGACCAGCAACACGGCTGCCGCGACGAGCAGCCCGACGGTCCACGGGTCGCTCCAGCCCCACGACGAGCCCTGGGCCAGCGGCAATAACAGCGCCAGCATCGCGGAACCGAGCAGGATCGTGCCGGGGATGTCCATCCGGCCGCTGGCGGCGCGTTCGGGCGCGGGCACCAGCCGCAGGATCCCGGGGACGGCGAGCACCCCGCCGACGACGCAGATCCAGAACAGCACGTGGTAGTCGGCGTACTGGGCGATCAGGCCGGCCAGCGGCAGGCCGAGCGCGCCGCCCACGCCCAGCATCGCGCTGATCAGCGCGATGCCCGCGGCCGAGTGCTCGCGGGGCAGGGTCACGCCGATCAGGCTGATGCTCAGCGGCACCGTCGCCACCGACAGCCCCACCACCGCCCGGCCGACGATCATCATGGCCAGACTGTCCGAGAGCGCGCAGATCAGCGAGCCGACGACCAGGGCGGCAAGAGCGATCAACAACATTCGGCGTACGCCGTAAAGGTCGCCGAGCCGGCCGAACGCCGGCACCGCGACGGCGCCGACCAGCAGGGTCGACGTGAAGATCCAGGCCACGCCGTCGCCGCTGGCGTTCAAGTCGACGGCAAGCTCGGACATGACCGGGATCAGCAGCGACTGGGTCAGCGACACCATCAGCGCGGCCACGCCGATCACCAGCACGATGGCGAGTTGCCGGCCGGTCCAGGAGCGCTTGGGCGGCGCGACCGCGCTCGGTGCGGCCAGATCGGCGGTTTGCGTCATGGGCGAGCTCCATCAACGGGTACGGGCGGCTTCTTCGTGGCAGGATCTGCCACTAGGCAGAGCGTGCCACCCGCTTGTTGCGATCCGGTAGCGGGACGGGTGTTTGAGAGTCGGGTCACAGGAGCGGAGCGATGACGGGTCTGCGAGACCGCAAGCGCGAGCAGAGCCGGGCCGCCGCAGCGGAGGCCGCCTGGCGCCTGTTCATCGACCGCGGCTACGACCACGTCACCGTCACGGACATCTGCACCGCCGCCGACATCGCGCCGCGCACCTTCCACCGGTACTTCGCCAGCAAGGAGGACGTGGTCGCGGAGGTGGTCCGGCGGATGACCCGGGTCGTCGTCGAGCACATCGCCGCCGCGCCGAGCACGATGGACAACGCCGAGGTCCTCCGCGCGGCCATGGTGGAGCTGGGCCGCTTCGTCATCGCCCACCGCGACCGGCTGCTCGGCTTGCGCGCCGTGGTGCAGCACTCCCAGCAGCTGGGGGCCACGCACGTCGCAGTCCGCCCGGACCAGGAGGCCGAGATCGCGGCGCTGCTGGCCGCCCGCCACCCCGGGACTGTGGCGTACGGCTGGCGGCTGCGGCTCGCGGTCGCCTGCGCGACCGCGGCGTTCCGCGTCTGGTACGACGACTACTTCCGCGACTCCCCCGCCGACCCGATCGGCCACCTCGACACGATCCTGGCGGCGACGGCCCGGCCGCTGTCCGAGCCGGATCGCACGACACCAAGCCGGCCACCGCCCCAGCCGGATCACACGGCACCTGGCCAGCCACCGGCGGGCCGGTAGCCGGAACCCCAGGGCACGGTGGTGATGGAGCGCGTCCCGCTATCGGTCTGCCCGGAGGTCGGAAACCTGCCGCGCCTGACGGACTCGCGCTAGGCGGTGACGGCGGCCGGCTCGGGGTCGTCCTCGACGGCGTGCACGACGAAGTCGTCGACCATCCGGCGGAACAGGCCGGCGAGCTGCCGCAGGTCCTGCGGCGACCAGGCCGCCAGCGCCATCTGCATGCCCCGGCAGCCGGCCTCGCGGATCCGCTCGACCGCCGCCAGCCCCGGCTGGGTGAGCTCGATGCGCTGGGCCCGCCGGTCGTCAGGATCCGGGACCCGGCGCACATAGCCGGCCTTTTCCAGGCGGTGCACCTGCCGGGTGACGTGCGACGCCTCGACGCCGAGCCGCAGCGCCAGCTCGCCCGGGCGCAGCGACTCGGACTCGGCGATCTGCCGCAGCAACGCGGTAGCGGCCCGGTCCAGACTCACGCCGGCCAGCGCCACCAGCCGGTCGTGCTGGCGGATCCGGCTGCTCAGATAGGCGATGCGGTCGAGGGACCGCTCGATCTCGTGGTGGACATCGAGCGTCCCCTCCCCGGTCCCCGCGACGCCCTGCTGCGCGTGCGGGCCTGCGGCATCTGCGGCACGGACGTGAGCTTCCTGCAGATGGGCGGCATCCCGTTCGGACCGGGCGGGTCGATGATCTCGCTGCCGCTGGGGCACGAGCCGGCCGGCGAGATCGTCGAGCTGGGCGCCGAGGTGACCGGGGTGAAGGTGGGCGATCGGGTGGTCGTCAACCCGCAGGCCGCCCCCTCCGGCATCATCGGCTGCGGCGGCGCGCTCGGCGGCATGCGGGAATATCTGCTGATCGAGGACGCGGTCGTGGGCCGGAGCCTGGCCGTGATCCCCGACTCGGTGCCCTTCGACGTCGCCGCGCTCAACGAGCCGATGGCGGTCGCGCGGCACTGCGTGAACCGCTCCGAGGCCCGACCGACGGACAAGGTCGTGGTGTTCGGGGCCGGCCCGATCGGGCTCGGAGCCGCCATTTGGCTGAAGCTGCGCGGGGTCGCGCACGTGGTGGTGGCCGACGTGCTGCCCGAGCGGCTCGAGACGGCGCTGGCGGTCGGCGCGGACGCCGTCATCGACTCGTCCCGCGAGGACGTCAAGGCGCGGCTGAGCGAGTTGCACGGCGAGGGCGCCAATTCGCTGGGCCAGCCGCGCCCGGACACCGACATCTACATCGACGCCGCCGGCGTGGCGGTGGTCGTGAACACCGCGCTCACCGCGGCCAAGTGGGGCGCGAAACTGGTCACTGTCGCCGTACACAAAAAGCCTGAGCCGATCGATTTCGGGGCCATCCTGCGCAGCGAGATGACCATCCTCGGCTCGCAGGGCTACCCGAGCGAGATCTTCGAGGTGACCGCGGAGCTCGCCGAGCACCAGGACCGTTTCGCGAAGCTCATCAGTCACCGCGTGCCGTTCGCCGACGCCGAGCGCGCGTTCGAGCTCACCCTGACGCCGGGGGCCGCCGAAAAGGTCGTCGTGACCTTCGACTGAGCTTCCTCGCCCGAAAAACGGGCCGGCGCTTGGGGTCCTGGTCCGCCCGGCATAGGCTCGGCGTTGTGCGGGACCGGATAGTCCTGGTCGTCGGGTACGACCGGGCGGAGCTGCTGGACATCGCCTGCGTGACCACGACCCTGGGCACGGCGAACCACTTGGGCGCCCGGGAACGGGCGTACCGAGTGCTGTTCGCCACGCCCGGCGGCCGGCCGATCAACTGCACCTTCGGCCTCGCCCTGACCGGCCAGCTGTCCCTGGAGCGGTGCACCGGCCCGCTGGACACGCTGATCGTCTCGGGCGGAGCGGGCCACGACGAGGCCGCCGCCGACCCCCGGATCCTCGGCCACATCCGGCGCCTGGCCCGGGAAAGCCGGCGGGTGGCGTCGGTCTGCACCGGGGCGACCATCCTCGCCGCCGCGGGCCTGCTCGACGGCAAGCGGGCCACCACCCACTGGCGGTACGCCGGCCAGTTCGCCGCCCGCTACCCGAAGGTCACAGTGGACCCCCGCCCGATCTACATCCGGGACGGCAACGTCGCCACCGCCGCGGGCGTCACCAGCGCGCTGGACCTGGCGCTCGCGTTCGTCGAGGAGGACCACGGCGCGGAGGTGGCCCGCCGGGTGTCCCGGCACCTGGTGACCTATCTGCAGCGGCCCGGCAACCAGGCGCAGATGAGCATGTTCAACGCGCCCCCGCCGCCCGAGCACGACCTGGTGCGCCGCGCGGTCGACCACGTCACCAGCCACGTCGGTGAGAACCTGTCGGCGGCCGCCCTCGCCGCCCGGGTCGGCGTCGACGAACGGCAGCTCACCCGCTTGTTCGTCGACCACACCGGACAGACGCCGGGCCGCTACGTACGCCGGATCCGTACCGAGGCCGCCGCGAACCTGCTGACCACCACGTCGCTGCCGGTCGCCGGGGTGGCCCGGCGCTGCGGGTTCGGCTCGGCCGAGACGCTGCGCCAGGCGTTCCTGCACCAGTACGGAACCTCCCCCTCGCGCTACCGGGCGACCCAGGTACGCGCCGCCGGGCCCTGACAGCAGTAAGGAGCCGGTTCGCATGACCAGCCCGCCCGCCGACGCCGCGGTAGCCGCGGTCATCGCCACCTACCCCGAGGACGTCCAGGCCCGGATCCTGGCGATTCGCGCGCTCATTTTCCGCACCGCCGAGCAGATCCCGGCGATCGGCCCGCTGACCGAGGCCCTGCGGTGGGGCCAGCCAAGCTATCTGCCCGCGACGTCGCGCCGCGGCACCACGATCCGCCTCGCCTGGAACCGGCTACACCCGCACACATACAGCATGTACGTGCACTGCCAGACGAGCCTGGTCGACACCTACGCCACGCTGTACCCGGATGTGTTCCAGCTCATCGGCAACCGAGAAATCCGGTTGAACGCCGACCAGACAATCCCCACCGAGGAGCTGAGCCACTGCATCGAGCTGGCGTTGACCTACCACCTGACCCGCCAGTCCCCACCGCGCCATCATCAGAGCTAGCTTTCCGGGTCGTGTCAGCTGGCTCAACGCCGCCGGGTCCCCACCCTGTCGGGTCGTCGCCGGGTGGCGGCCACCGGCAGATGGCCGGCGCGGGAGTCGAGCCAGTCGGTGACCCGGGCCGTCAGCGCCGGCCGTCGAGCGCCTGGCGAGGCTCGTGCGGCTCCCACAACATCTCCAACACCGTCGCCAGCGATTCGATCATGCAGCGTATCCCTTTCCACTGTCTGCGTGGCGGAGGAGTAGAGACAGTACGCTGAATCCGGCGGGATCGAGCCCGCCCGCAGGATGTCGGGAGGTTTGTCGTGACCGCCGAGATGGTCGCCCCCGCGTGGATGCACGAGCAGGTCACGGCGGAGCAATACGACTCCTGGTCCACCGAGCAGTGCGCGGGAATCGAGATCGTGGACGGGATGGTCGTCGTGAGTCCTAGCGCGTCCAAGCGGCACAACCGGCTGGCCCGACTTCTGGCGAACGCGCTGGAGGCCGCCGCCGGGCCGGACTGGAACGCCGATACGGATTTCGACGTGCGGCTCCAGGACATCCCCCTCACCAATCGCCGGCCGGACGTCGTCGTGTACCGCGCGGACACGATCGACATCACGCCCACCCGACCGGAGCACGTGCTGCTGGTCGCCGAGATCGTCTCGCCGGGTTCGGAGACCACCGACCGGATCGTCAAACTGAACCAGTACGCCAAGTCCGGCATTGCCTTCTATTGGCGGATCGAGCACGCGGCGACCGGCATCCCGCTGGTGTACACCTACGTTCTCGACCCTGCGACCAGGGCGTACCGGGACGCAGATGTGTTCGCCGGAGTCGTCAAGGTTTCGGCCCCCTTCCCGGTCGAGGTCGATCTCGGCAAGATCTGAGGTCAAGGCCCGCCTTCATCGCCAGCGGTCGGCGGGGGATCGCGGCGCGTTCGTCCGCGTGCACCATTTCGAGCGCCAGCTCGCCCCGTCTGCACCGAGGCGGTCGCGAACCTGCTCACCACCAGCCCGCACCGCGAAGCCCAACGCGCCATCGTCGGGGTTTGGCCGCGCCCCACTGTGCGGGCTGCTCGCCAGGCAGCCCGCACAGTGGTTCCCTCCCACTCTCACTGGGGGTTCGCCGGCCGGGGCGGCATGCCCGCGGCCTGGTAGCAGGCGTCGATGAGACGCATGTTCGACGTGGCGTCCTGCGCGTCGATCGGCAGTGGGGCGCCCGTGCGGATCGCAGCGGCGAACGCCTCCAGCTGGTAGGTGTACGACGACCGCTTGCCGAGCGTCTCGACGCGTGCCTGCGAGCGCGTACTGATGCTGAGCCGGTCGTCCAGATGTGGCTGGACGAAGTTGTGTGCCACGGCTTCGCCCTGCGTCCCCACGACGCGCAACGTCATCTCCACGTCCTTGTACGCCATGTGGCACCGCGCGGACCCGGTGGCTCCGCTGGGGAACGCGAGCTCCGCGTCCAGCCATTCGTCGACGTCCGTCAGATCCCGGTACGTGTCGGCCCGGGCCGACACGAGCTCGGGTGGACCGCCGGCGAACCGGCCCATCATGCGTTGCGCGTGCAGGCCGTAGCAGCCGAGGTCCATCAGCGCACCGCCGGCGAGCGCAAGGGACCAGCGCGGGTCGGTCTCCGGCGGCGGGGGAATGGCCATCATGGTGGCGACGTGCTCGATCCGGCCCAGTTCCCCGGACTCGGCGATGGCCAGCAGGCGCTGGGTCACGGGGTGGAACAGGTAGTGGAACGCCTCCATGAATTTGGTGCCGGCCTCGCGGACCGTGTCGGCGACCGCGCTCGCCTCTTCGGCGTTGGCGGCGGACGGCTTCTCGCTGAGAACGTGCTTGCCCGCCCGCAGGGCCCGGCTGTTCCAGGGCCCGTGCAGGCCGTTGGGCAACGGGTTGTAGACCACTTCGACCTCGGGGTCGGCGACCAGGTCGGCGTAGCCGGCGACGACGCGCTCGACACCGTGCTCCCGGGCGAACGCCTCGGCCCGGGGCCGGTCTCTCGCCGCCACCGCCACCAGCCGGTGCCCGGTCGCGGCGGCCGGCGCCACGATGGACAGTCCGGAGATCCGCGCCGCACCGAGGACGCCGATCCGCAGCGGTTCCTCGTTGGCGGAGACAGCTGCTTCGGCCATCTTCACCCCTCCCCCACCGGGGTGCCTTCGGGGGCGGGAATGCCGCCGTGCTCGACGATGTGCGGGGTGACGACCTTGCCGGGTTGCGCGCCGCGCAGTTCATGGCTGAGTTCGGTGAGTTCGTCGCCGCCGGCCATCTCGGCGGTCAGCTGTTCGAGGGTGAGTTCGTCGCGGTGCGCGTCGAGGACGACGTGGCCGAGCTTGAGGATGACGAAGTGATTGCCGACGAGGTAGGCGTGGTGCGGGTTGTGGGTGATGAAGATGACCCCGAGGCCGGCGTCGCGCGCCTTGGCGATGTACTTGAGGACGACACCGGATTGTTTGACGCCGAGCGCGGCGGTGGGTTCGTCGAGGATGATGACGCGGGCGCCGAAGTAGATCGCCCGGGCGATCGCGATCACCTGACGCTGGCCGCCGGAGAGGCTGCCGACCGGGCGGTCGAGGTCGGGGATGACGATCCCCATCTTGGTGAGTTCCTCGCGGCAGACCCGCTTCATCGTGGGGATGTCCAGAAACGGCCCCTTGCGGATCTCGTTGGCCAGGAAGAAGTTGCGCCACACCGACATCAGCGACGCGAGGGCGAGGTCCTGGTAGACGGTCGCGATGCCGAGGGCCTGGGCGATGCGCGGGGAGCCGAAGCGCCGGACGATGCCGGACAGCGACATGCTGCCCTCGGTGTAGTCGTGCAGGCCCGAGACGATCTTGATGAGGGTGGACTTACCGGCGCCGTTGTCACCGAGGACGCAGGTCACCTCGCCCTGCCGGACGGTGATGTTGATCCCGCGCAGCGCTTGGACATTGCCGTAACGTTTACCGATGTTCCTGAGCTCCAGGACCGCATCCGTCATCGGGCATCCGCCTTCTTCTTGACGTAGAGGTTCACCAGCGTGGCGGCGATGAGCATGATCCCGAGGAAGGTCTTGAACCAGTCGGGGTCCCAGCCGGCGTAGGAGATCCCCAGCTGCGTCATGCCGAAGATGAGCGTGCCGACCGAGGCGCCGACGACGGAGCCGTAGCCGCCGGTGAGCAGGCAGCCGCCGATGACGGCCGCGATGATGTAGATGAACTCGTTGCCGACGCCCTGGCCGGACTGCACGTTGTTGTACTTGAACAGGTTGTGCATGCCGATCAGCCAGGCGCAGAAGCCGACCCCCATGAACAGGGCGATCTTCGTGACGATGACCGGGACGCCGATGGCGCGGGCGGCCGCCGGGTCACCACCGGAGGCGAAGATCCAGTTGCCGTACCGGGTACGCAGCAGCAGCACGGAGCCGATCGCCGTGAGGATCACCCAGTAGAGCACCGGGATCTCGATGGTGACCGGACCGACGCTGAAGCTGGAGGCGAACACCGCCTTGGCGCTGTCGAATCCGTCCATGTCGTTGAGCGAGTTCGACGAGACGCCGCCGGCGATGATCCGGGTCATCGCGAGGTTGACCCCCTGGAGCACGAAGAACGAGCCCAGGGTGACCAGGAAGCTCGGCAGGCCGGTGCGGTGCAGCAGCCACCCGTTGAAGGCTCCGATCGCGAGCGAGAACACCAGGGCGAACGCGACGCCGGACCAGACGTTCAGACCGAGGTACCACGCGGTGTGCGCGGCGGCGAGGCCTGACGACGTCACGGCCACACCGGCCGACAGGTCGAACTCCCCGCCGATCATGAGCAGTGCCACGGCGACGGCCATGATGCCGATCGTCGAGGATCCGTACAGGATCGTCCCGATGTTGGCGACGTGACGGAACGCCGGCGCGACCGAGAAGAAGAGCAGGGCGACGGCGCTGGCCCCGATCAGCGCTCCCACCTCCGGGCGGCCGAGGAACTTGGCCGCCGCGGAACGGGTTTCGACGCGGTCGTCGGTGGGTGTGACCATGACGGTCGTCATCTCAGATCACTTTCTCTTTTTCAGCGGGTGCCGTTGGCGGCGTACTTGGCAACGGCCTCGATGTTCGACTTTTCGATGAACGCCGGTCCGGTCGCCACGTTCTGACCGCCGCCGAGGGTGTTGCCGTTGGTGCGGTACCACCAGATCGCGTCGATCGCGAGGTAGCCCTGCATGTACGGCTGCTGGTCGACCGCCCACTGCACGGAACCGTTCTGGATGGCGGCGACGAGTTCCTTGTTGGTGTCGAAGGTCCCGATCTTCGCCGAGCTGTTCGCGCTCTTGACAGACTTCACCGCGTCGAGGGCGATCGGCGCGCCGAGGGTGACGACGTAGTCGATGCTCGTGTCCTCCGTCAGCTTCGCCTGGATGGTCGTCGTCACGGCCGAGTCGTCCGTGCCGTTGACGTAGATCTGGGTGACCTTGGCACCGGCCGCGCCCTCCTTGACCCCGTCACAGCGGTCGACCAGCTGTTGCTGCCCCTGGGTCTGGTTCACGCACAGGATGTTCTTGGCGCCGTCGCCCAGGGCCTTCTTGCCCACCGCGACGCCGGCGTCCTTCTCGCCCTGGCCGAAGTAGCCCAGCGCGCCGAGGCCGATCGCGTCCGGGCCGCCGGCGTTGAACATCGTCACCGGGATCCCCGCCGCGATCGCCTTCTTGATGGTGTCGCCGAGCGCTGGTGTGTTCGGGTCGGTCACCGCGATGCCGTCGACCTTCTTGTCGATCGCCGCCTGGATGAGCTGCGCCTGCTTGACCGCGTCCGGGTCGGAGGAATACTGCACCTCGGCGTTGTCCTTGGCCGCCGCGGCGTCGGCTCCCTTGCGGATGATGTCCCAGAAGGTGTCTCCGGGTGCCGCGTGGGTGATCATGGCGATGGTCATCTTCGGGGTGGACGCCGCGACGCCGCCGCCGGTTGTGGACGGTGTCTCCTGCTTGCCGCCGGACGACGAGCAGGCCGCCAGGGCCAGTGCCATTGTGGAGAGCGCGAGAACCGCGCTGACCGTACGTTTCGAGCGAGTCATGATCGGCCGCCTTTCGGTGGATTAAGACATTTGAGGGCAAAACCGCTGCCTGGGCGCGGCAGCATCTAGTGGCTATGAACGACGAGGTTGATCGCGGCCCGGACCGTGGCCTCGGACCTGGTGATCGCCGATGGGGTTCGACGTACTGCGGAAATGTCCGGCAGGCCGGACCGGCCGGGCGGCGTTTCCTCCCCCTGCTTTGACCTTGTGAAGGAGTGACGCGTGACACACTCTAAGAGGCCTGGGTGCCCCCGGACCCGGTGAAGTGCCTCAAGAACGCCTCAGCACCGGGGACGACGGCGTGGACGCGTGGAGGACGACAGGTGGGCGCTCGTCGCGAGCACAGGGTGGTCGATATCGCAGCTCAGGCCGGGTTGAGCCGGGCGACGGTGGACCGGGTTCTGCACGGCCGCGACGGGGTCCGGTCGGAGACCATCGCGCAGGTGAACCAGGCGATCGATGAGCTTGACCGGCAACGGGAACAGGTTCAGCTGTCGGGGCGCACGATCATCGTGGACTTGGTGATGCAGACGCCGGAGCGTTTCGCGGTCGCCTCCCGGGACGCGCTGGAGGCCGCGCTGCGGTCGTTGCGGCCGGCGGTGCTGCGGGCCCGGTCGCATCTGAGCGAGCACAGCGACGCGGCCGCTGCGGCGGCGCTGCTCGACGCGGTGGGCCGCAGGGGGTCGCACGGGGTCATCCTCAAGGCACCCGACCATCCCCTGGTGGTCGACGCGGTGCACCGGCTCGCCGGCCGCGGCATCCCGACCGTGACGTTCGTGACCGACGTTCCGGACAGTCGGCGGACGGCCTACGTGGGCATGGACAACGTGGCCGCCGGAGCGACGGCCGCGTATCTCATCGCGCAGGGTTCCGGGCGGTTCGGGGCCGTCCTGGTGACCGTCAGCCACTCGTCGTTCCATGGTGAGGAAGAACGGGACACCGGCTTCCGGCGTACGCTGGCCGAGCTCGCCCCCCGGCGCCGGGTGCACGAGGTGAAGGACACCGACGGCCTGGACCCGACGATCCTCGTGGCGGTCCGAGATGCGCTGGCGCAGCACCCGTCGATCAACGCGGTCTACTCCCCGGGCGGTGGGAATGTGGCCATCCTCAGGGCGTTCGAGGAGGCCGCGGTGGCGCCGAAGGTCTTCGTCGCGCATGACCTCGACGGCGACAACCGGACGCTGCTGCGCACCCGGAAGATCTCCGCGGTTCTGCACCATGACCTGAGGGCGGACATGCGGCGCGCCTGCCGGCTGCTGCTGCAGGCGCGCGGGATCCTGCCGGGCAAACCGGTGAGCATCCCGTCCCAGGTACAGGTCATCACCCCGTACAACGAGCCCGCGTCGATCTACGGCGACGCCGAGATCTGACGGCCTCGCAGCACAGCTCACTCGCCGAGCAGGCTCCGCAGATAGTCGACGCTGGTCCGGACGTCCGCGGCCGGGCCGATGCCGGCGGGCGCCTCGGTGAGGATGGTGTCCTGTTCGAGGGTGTACCAGCCGTCGTAGCCGTTGCCGCGCAGGTGGGCGACGATGGCGGCGATGTCGACGTCGCCCGTGCCCAGCGGCCGGTACATGCCCGCGCGGACCGCCTCGGTGTAGGTGAGGCGGCCCGCGCGGACCTTGCGGGCGTACGCCAGGTCGACGTCCTTGAAGTGGGTGTGTGCGATCCGGTCGGGGACCTGGCCGGCCAGCACGGCCGGATCGGTGCCGCCGATCAGCAGGTGGCCGGTGTCCAGGCACAAGGAGATGGCCGACCCGTCGAGGACCCGCTGAACCTCCGCTCCGGTCTCGACCATGGTGCCGACGTGCGGGTGCAGCACGGCGCGGATGCCGTGCTCGGCGGCGCGGGCGGCGACCCGGTCCAGGTTGTGCAGCAACCGGCGCCAGCCCGCCTCGTCCAGATCGGGCCTCGAGTCGTAGCCCGGCCGGCCGGAGTCGGCGGACAGCACCATGACGCCGGCCTTCGCGGCAAGGAAACCGGGCAGCAGCCGGTCGAGCTCGATCATCGGGTCGAGGTCGCCGCGATGCAGCACGAACGGGGTGAAGCCGCCGACGGCGTGCAGGTCGTGCGCCGCGAGGGTCTTGGCGAGTTCGGCGGGGTCGGCCGGCAGGAAGCCGTCCGGGCCGAGCTCGGTGGCCGACAGGCCGATCTCGCTCATCTGGCTCAGGACCAGGTCGGTGGGCAGCTGGTAGCCCCAGCCCGGGACCTCGCAGACACCCCAGCTGATGGGGGCACCTGCGATGCGGTGTACGGCGTCGGTCACTGTTCCTCCTGCGCGGGCACGGCGTGGTCGGCGGGGACCCATTCGGGGTTGGCGAGCGCGGCCGGTCGCCGGCCCGCGAGGACGTCCGCGACGCCCCGCGCGGCAGCGGTGAAGGTGGCGCGGGTGGCGCCGACGCTCAGTCCCATCAGGTGCGGCGACAGCACGACGTCGGTGCGGTCGAAGACCGGGTGGTAGGCCGGTGGTTCGGTGTCGAAGACGTCCAGGCCGAGACCGGCGAGACGGCCGTCGGCGAGGGCGTGCGCGGCGGCGTCGAGGTCGAGCAGGCCGCCGCGGCCGCAGTTCACCAGGATCGACCCGGCCGGCATGGCGGCCAGGAAGGCCGAGTCGACGACGTGCCGGGTCTGCGGGGTGAGCGGCAGGTGCAGCGTGACGACCTGCGAACGGGACCGCAGCTCCTCGAGCCCGATCAGCTCGACGCCGTCCTCCGGTCCCGTGCGGTAGGGGTCGTGGGCAAGGACTGTCATCCCGAACGCGCGGGCCAGGTGGCCGACTCGGCGGCCGATCCGGCCGTAGCCGACGATCCCGATCGTCGCTCCGTCGAGGTCACCGAGGGCGATCGTGCCCCGTTCGGACCATAGGCCCCGGGCGACGCACTCGGTCGTGACGCCCAGCCGCTTCACCAGGTGCAGGACCATCGCCATGGCTCCCTCGGCGACGGCATGGGTGCCGGCGCCCGGTGTGACGACGACGGCGATGCCGCGGCGGGTGGCCTCGCCGACGTCGACCAGCTCCACGCCGACGCCGGTGCGGGCGAGCACCCGCAGGCCGGGCATCCGGTCGAGCATGGAGGTGTCGACGAGGGCGTCGGCCCGGACGATCGCCCCCGCGGCCGCGCGGAGATCCTCGGGGCCGGGGTCGGCCACGAATCGCGCGTCCGCCGGCAGGTGCCCCGTGACCAGGCCGGCTTCGACCTCGCCCAGGGCCACGACGACCTGCCGCCCGACGGCGGTCCTCACGGCGTCGCACCGGCTCTGCGCAGCTCGGCGACGACCGCGCCGGCGAGCAGGGTCGTGTCGGAGCCGATGGCGAGGAACTGCCAGCCGGCCGCTCCCATTCTGGCCGCCGCGGCGCCGTCCGGCACGAGCAGCCCGGCGGCCTTGCCGTTGCGCCGGGCCGCGGCGAGCACCCGGTCGAGGGCGGCGAGGTAGGCCGGGGCCTGGGTCTGGCCGGGGACGTCGAGGGCGTGGCTGAGGTCGCGGGGGCCGACGAAGAGGACGTCGACGCCGTCGAGGGCCGCGATGTCCTCGACGGCGTCCAGGGCCGGGCGGGTCTCGATCTGGAGCACGCCGAGGACGTCGCCGTCCGAGCGGTCGAGGGCGGCCGGGTCCAGCCCGTACCGGCACATCCGGTTGTAGGTGGCCACTCCCCGGTCCCCGGCCGGCGGGTAGCGCAGGTGCCGCACGCAGGCGGCGGCGTCATCGGCGGTGTCGATCCGGGGGAACATGATCCCGGCCGCGCCCAGGTCGAGCAGGCGGCCGGCGCGGATCCGCTCGGTGGACTCCACCCGCACGACCGTGGGCACCGAGTACGACGCGGCGGCGGCGATGACGTCGCGGGCCTGCTCCTCGCCGCCGGCACCGTGCTCGAGGTCGAGCAGCACCCAGTCGACGCCGGCCGCGGCGCACACTTCGGCGTTGACCGGCGTGGCGGCGCCGAGGAAGGTGCCGTGGGTGGTCTCGTCGTGGGCGAGCCGGCGGCGCAGTTCGCCGCGGTCCAGGGCGTACGGGTTGTGGGTCATCCGTGCCACCGCTGGGTGGCCAGTCCGGCCTCGTACTGGCTGCGGGCGGCGCGGACCGGGTCGGACTCGGACACCTCGGCCGGCGCGACGTCCCACCAGCAGCCCGCCGACGGCAGGTCGGCGTGCGGGATGACCGGGACGACGATGACGACCGGACCGGGCTGCGACCGGGTCTCGGCCAGCGCCCGCCGGACTTCGTAGCCGGTCGTCGCCCGCAGCGCCCGGGCGCCCAGGCCGGCGGCGACCTGCACGAGGTCGAGCTGGAGGTATTCGCCGGCCAGGGGGGCGGCGTCCTTGCCCGCGTCAAGAGTGAGCGGCTTGGTGCGGTACCGGAACTCGTTGCCGAACTCGCGGCCCATCGTGAACATCTGGAGCCGGTGGATGACCTGGTAACCGTGGTTCTCGGGGATCACCACCGTGACGGCCAGGCCCTCTTGCGCGGCGGTGGCGAGCTCGGTGGGCGCCATCAGGAACGTACCGTCGCCGATCAGGGCGGTGACCCGGTGCTGCGGGTCGGCGTCGGCGAGCCGGGTGCCGATCGCGGCCGGGATCTCGTAACCCATGCAGGAGAACCCGAACTCGAGGTGGCAGCAGCGGCCGTCGGTGGCGTCCCAGACCTTCAGCAGGTCACCGGGCGGGCCGCCCGCGGCGGCCACGATGGTGTCGCCCCGCTGGGCGTGCTCCTGGAGCAGCCCGATGAGCTGGCCCTGGGTGAGGACGGCATCGGTGTCCGGGATGAGGTCGGTGGACTGCACGCGCAGCGCGTCCACGTCGACGGGGGTGTCGGCGTCCAGGGCCGCCGCGCGCACGGGCTGCCAGCCCGCCTTGGCGGAGGTCACGGTGTCCCGCCAGGCGGCGCTTGTGGTGACCCCGGCGGCCACGAGGGCGTCGGCCAGGGCCCGCAGGGCGAGCTTGGCGTCGCCGAGGACGCAACTGGCGCCGAGCCGGTCGCCGTCCCGCGGGTCGACGTTGATGCTGGCGAACCGCACGCCGGGAGTGGTGAACAGCGAGTGCGAGGCGGTGGCGAAGTCGGTCAGCCGGGACCCGACGGTGAGCACGAGGTCGGCGGCGCGGGCCACCTCGTTGGTCGCGGGGTTGCCCTCGAGGCCGATGCCGCCCAGCTGCCACCAGGCACCGGATCCGGCGGCGCCCTTGCCGGCGAAGGTTTCGGCGACCGGGACGCCGACGGCATCGGCGAGCCGCTCGAGCTCGGCGCCGCCGTCGGCGTAGACGACACCGCCGCCGGCGATGATGAGCGGCCGGGACGCCGAAGCGAACAGTTCGGCGAGGACGGCGATCTCGGCCGGCTCCGGGACCGGCCGGCGGATGGCCCAGTCGCGCTCGGCGAAGAACTCCAGCGGGAAGTCATAAGCGTACGACTGGATGTCCTGGGGCAGGGACAGGACGACCGCTCCGGTGTGTACCGGATCCACGAGCACCCGCATGGCTGCCGGGAGCGCTGTCAGCAGCTGCTCGGGGCGGGTGATCCGGTCGAAGAACCGGGACACCGGGCGGAAGGCGTCGTTGACGCTGGCGTCGGCCTCGATCGGGTGTTGCAGCTGCTGCAGGACCGGCCCCTGGCGGCGGGTCGCGTACGAGTCGCCGGGCAGCAGCAGGACGGGCAGCCGGTTGACCGTCGCCAGCGCGGCGCCGGTGACCATGTTGAGCGCGCCGGGCCCGATGGACGCGGTGACGGCCAGCGCCGCCCGTCGCCTGGTGGCCTTGGCGAACCCGCTGGCGATGTGGACCAGGCCCTGCTCGTTGCGGCCCTGGATGAACGGCAGGTCGTCGGCGTACTGGTCCAGCGCCTGGCCGAGCCCGGCGACGTTGCCGTGGCCGAAGATGCCCAGCGCGGCGGGGATCAGCCGGCGGCGGTCGCCGTCCGCGACGCTGTACTGCCGGGATAGGTAAAGGATCAGCGCCTGGGCCGTGGTGAGGCGCAGCGTCGGGTTGCCTGTCATGTCCTTCTACTCCTCGGGGCGCGGGTCACCAGGGCTGGCCGTGCAGGATGATGGTCTTCTCCTCGGTCATCTCCGCGACGGCGGAGCGGAAGCCTTCCTTGCCGATGCCGGAGGCCTTGAGGCCGCCGTAGGGCATCAGGTCGGCGCGCCACAGCGGGGTCCAGTTGATGTGGATGACGCCGGCGTCGATCTGGCGCATGGCTCGTACCGCGGCGCTGATGTCCTTTGTGAACACGCCGGCGCCGAGCCCGTAGGCGGTGGAGTTGGCGTACGCGACGGCGCTGGCCCAGTCCTCGGCGGTGGACACCGCGACCGCGGGGCCGAAGAGCTCGTCCTGGTTCAGGGGCGCGGCCGGGGCCACGCCATCGACGACCGCCGGGGTGACGATGGCACCCTCGCGCTGCCCGCCGGTGAGCAGCTTGGCCCCACCGTCGACGGCCGCGCGGAGCACGCGCTCGACGCGCCGCGCCTCGGACTCGCTGATCAGGGTCCCCAGCGCGGTCCCGTCCTTGGCCGGGTCGCCGTACGGGATCGCCTCGACCAGGGGAACGAGGGCGTCCAGCAGATCGCCGTGCACTCGCGGGTGGGCGATCACGCGCTGGACGGAGATGCACACCTGGCCGGCGTTGAGGTAGCCGCCGGCGGCGATGGCCCGGGCCGCGGCCTCGACGTCCGCGTCGGCGAGGACCACGACCGGGCAGGAAGCGCCGAGTTCGAGGGACAGCTTCTTCACCCCGGCGGTGCGGGCGATGTGCTCGCCGACCCCGGTGGAGCCGGTGAAGGAGATCTTGCGGACCCGGGCGTCGGAGACCAGGACGTTGCCGAGCCGGCCGCCCGAGCCGGTGAGGACATTGAGCACGCCCGGGGGCAGCCCCGCGTCGGTGAACGCCCGGGCCAGGGCCAGCGCGGTGAGCGGGGTGGCCCTGGCCGGCTTCAGGACTACGGCGTTGCCGGCGGCCAGTGCGGGCGCGACCTTGTGCAGCACCAGCAGCGAGGGGTAGTTGAACGGGGTGATCGCGACGATCACGCCGCACGGCTGGCGCAGCGTGAAGCCCACCTTGTCCAGGCCGGTGCCCCGGTGCGCGTCCAGCGGCAGGGATTGACCGTAGAGCTGGGTGCCCTCGTATCCGGCGAGCCGGATCATGTCGCCGGCCCGGCCGACCTCGCCGCGTGCCTCGGTGATGGTCTTGCCG
>Ga0307515_10004562_pt1 | contig 28546 bp, 32 predicted proteins | sample 17_EM_MG_FD_194513 | JGI IMG/M metagenome (GOLD analysis project Ga0307515, IMG submission 194513) | Populus trichocarpa ectomycorrhiza microbial communities from riparian zone in the Pacific Northwest, United States - 17_EM | ecosystem: Host-associated > Plants > Roots > Unclassified | place... | reverse complement strand
CGTCCCGGGAATGAGACGATTAGAATATGAGACCGAATGGTAAGAATGAAAGCAAAGTCATGCGTTTCGTGCTGTTATCATAACACGTGCTATGGAATCGAAATTGAATGCATGGAATCGTCCGGTGAGGTGGTGACATTGAGTTTGAGAGTCCCAATATCATATTCGCCCATCTCATCCCAGTGGTCCACGACACGATGAGAGGTGGGCATTGCGATCAGGACGGCGACGTCATAGATTTCTGACACATCCTCTTGAGCGGGCGCTTCTGGTTTGTCAACCTCCCGACCTCGACCGCGCGGTGACCAATGCATCCGCAGCGAGCCCAGGTGGGACGACGCTGCGCTGGTGACAGGGGCCGCGAGCCCTTTCTCGCCCAGGCCCGTGTCCACCGTACTAATGGCCATCGGCTGGATATGCGTCGATTTCTGGTCCAACAAACGGGGAAAAAAGTCAATCGGGACTCACAAGGATATCCTCGAACCTTGTTTGTTTGACTTCGAGGCCGGGTTTGACATACACGTCGAACAACTTGGGTTGTTCCTGCTGCGGTTTCCCCATGGTGAAGATATCCCCCAAAGTACCACCGGGAAGATCGCTTGCGGCAGACGATGATAGCTGTCTGTAGTGCCGGAGAGCGAGTATAAACGTAACGGGGAAGAACACGGTGGAGAGGAGTGCGGCACCCCCAATGGCCAGGTAGAACATCGAGAAACCCTCGCTTCCCATACCGCTCTGGGGAACAGAATGCTTTCCTGACATCTTTGTTGAATAGGGGACGAACAAGAAACGAGGTCGGGTGTAGTCGCGAGGGTAGGAGCTACCACCACCCTAGGTAGGGTTCGGAAGGGGAATAACGGGCGAACGGAAACGGACGTCGCTTATGTGTGCAAGAGGAGAATCGGTTTCCCACTTTCCAGCACGTGAAGCTTACAATCTGGGTGCGCCTATAAATATCGGAACCATTTAAGCCGCGGAGTGGTGGACAGAGTCAGCGAGGCTGATTCAGATTTTTCCCGTTTGGGATCGACCTAAGAGAAAACTTGAGCGCGATTGCTTACGATACTCGTGTAGGTTCAGCCGGTGCACTCCGCTGCATGCGCCATTGAGCGGGGGATGGTGCTGAACGGGGTTCCGGGTAGATCACGGGAAGGATTTCGGTCCTCCTCTGAATTCTGACGAGAGCACGATGAGAAGAGGTAGGAACGCGATATCGATCAAAGGCGGCTTGTTCTTCGTCCCCGGGCTTTGACAACTGTATCCGAGCGAGGGTTTTTGGAGCCCGCTAGTCCACCTCTGCCGTTTTAGGACCCTGGGACTGCACCCGTAGGGTTGGGGATATCTCCCGGGAAGGTTCACGAGCCCTGCGGTATACACCGGCACGGAAGCAAGAGACTTGGAAATACGATCATGGCCCGAGTGTGACGAAAGTCTGGTTATAAAATGACCGTTGGGTAAACGGTTACGCGTACGGTGGTGATGGGGCAACCAGCTGATACTGGCGACTGCGAAAACGGCCATCTCGTTGGAAGTCTTTCATCACAGCCGGAATTCAACGTTTTGCAGAAGTCCCCCCCCCATACGAACATGTAACTGTTGGACCTGACTACAACAAAAAAAAAGTAACAAGATGGCACGCAGCACAAAAAAAACCGTATACGGTACTATCTCGAACATCAGTTCACCAAAGGCCAGGTCGAGCGAAGCCATGTGGACATGGTTGTGCTTTGGATGTGCTGGAGCCGCACGGATGCCGCGTCTGTCCGGGTGGTGCCGGTGATTGGCACATAATGACATGGACATTGCAGACCCTCCCAGTCATCTGACGGAAGACTCGCGTTATCCACCATTGTACATGCCTTGCACTGTCGTGCTCGCAGAATACCTGTTGCAGGATATACCTTGCGTGATATGGTGTGAGATCGGCGTGAACTTCAAGCAACGGAAACACGAGAATGCTATCCCGGCGTTCAGAGAATAATGTGGACATTTCGACCAAGAAAATGCGTTGGCCAGTTACAGTCCGGGGCTCTGCCCTTGTCAGTCATAACCGCGTCTCTGTTTCGAAAACGAAGCAGCCCGTAGCCCACACAAACACAGCATCTGAATATTCCTCAATTTGGTGGATCTCCTGTCCTATCACAGAAGAAAGCTGTACGCTGTGCGATTTGGCGTGGAGAGTTACCTTCCGCAGATTACCTCTATTGAAGCAGAAAATCATTGTGTCGCCTTGCGCAAGATCGGCGAACGAAGACCGGAGAACCCTCACGGTTATCAACGACCCTCACATCCAAACTCTCACCCGCAACCGCGCGACCGTGCAGACAAGACGAGCTGAAAACACCTTCACTGGCCACAGGGCCTTTCCGATAGCGACTCTCATGCGACCGACTCGACACCGCTCATGCTGTGCACGACGCGCATCCCCCACCAGTTGCCTGTCCTGTTGAAGCCACCACGGCGCCAAAACCCTATTCAGACAACTAGTATGATATAAAGATTGGCAGGTTCTCACCCGCCTCCCCTCTTCACCTAACCCCCACGATGTGCATCAATTGCGTTATTCGGCAGGAGCAGGAGGAAGATGAAAGGTGCGCTTTGCCTACCGGCTGTGGTTCCGAACTAATTTCGAGAGCTTGTTAGGAGAAGGCAAGCGTTGGGGGTGGGAGGGGATGGTCGAGAATCGCCGGCGGAAACGGAACTGAGCCAAGAGGACCCCTCCAATGATGAACAGAAGACCGAGGTGATTGAGCCGAAGCCAGAACCTGTCCCATCTGCTCGCGACGAATTTCACCAGGCGTACACCAAGAAGCTGGAGGCTGCCGACAACGATGTTGAAGAGTATTCGAAGACTTTGGATTCCGTTTCGTACCCAGTGAGTACTAGGATACCTCTTTCCCCCACAACAAAACCCTTAAACTAGTTCGTACCTGCTAGGCCTTGTTATCTTCTGCTATCATCCTCCTTCTCGTCGACTGCGAATCCGAACCTTGCTCGACAAGTATGCCCTTGTGTCTTAACGTAATACGTTCACCACCCTTACTCAACCGCTTGCGCCCATCAGGGTTCTATGGCATCTCAGCTGCCGTGGCTGCCATATCCTTATCGCTGTTCGCTAAACAGTATTTAAAGCATGGCTCCTTACAACAGCACCGTCGTCTGTCCAGCACCAAAAAACGTGGCTCCTCGACAGCGTTCACGTGGCTCACAGAAGGAGGCGTTCCGCTCGTGGCATTGGTGGTGTTGTCCCCCTTCCTACTTTCCCAAATCTTATCCAAGACTGGGAAAAGCTTTTATGCGACCTTAAGCGTCGTCGCTGCTGCTTTCTTCGCCTTTGGATTCGCGTTGGCGTGGGGACCAGCATTACTTCACACTCTTATTACCAAAGTCTTCCATCCTCGTGCTCACTCCCGCACGCCACGACATTTGTCACCAACGCCTTTACCTCTTCCCAAACAGGAGACTACATCTTCCAGCAGTGCCCCTGGTGGTGGGGAGACACAGGGTTCGACCGCGTCCTTCGCCGTTACACCTATCCTCAATTCCGTCGGAGTCGATTACCAGGGAAATCTTACCGACGCTCGACGCCTCGCATGGATGCTCGAGAGGTCTCCGGATTCGGGAACGGTTTCCACGATCCTACGGTTTATTCTCGAGGTTTTATGGACCCCAGAACACCTCCAGGACGCTGATTCTTCGAACTCGACCTTGCTTCGAGCCTATGAACTCCTCTCGGAAGCGTTTGACATCGATTACGCTACGCAACCGGCACTGCTCAGGGGGATGAGAGGTCAAGCGTTCGCAGCCGCAAAGGCCTTCATCCACATTTTCATCCAAGGCGATTATACTTTGGATGATCCCGTCATCAGTACAATCCGGGACCGGCACATCCCCCTCGGTTCGAGTTCGTCGTTTGAGGATGACGCGGACCTGAGATCCGCCGTCGCGGTCGTTGATAACCTTCTTGGGATCCGGAGGCCTATCCAGTGGTCCGAGCTGCAGCTCACGTCGACACAACGACTTTGGTTGAGTCACATCCTGCTGTACCGAGCTTGGTATGCCACGAAACGTGGGTTGCAGGTCCCCGATGACGTCACGGGTTTCGTCAAATACTCGCTGAGCTCCGAACCTCGGCCTCGCCTCGCCGTAGTCACGGATTGCGTTCTCGTCGTTGGTCTCATAGTTGGTCATCCGCTGCACGAGGCTGACCTTCTTGTCTTGGAAAAGACGTGAGCTCCTCCAATTTTTTTTCATTCCATTCGTAGAACTGAACGTGCTTCTTCAGCCAAGAACTCCCCTCGATTCTTCAGAAGGTTTCCGATAAACTAAAAGTGGCCTTCGGACCAACCTCGACGCATTTGGACTTCGCTGTAGGGTTCAGGGCTCTGGAGCTCTTTAGCCCTCTGTGTTTGCATCCTGTCGCGGATGGGTGCCAAGCTCTTTTCGACGCGGTCATGCAGTCGACCTACCTCACAGGAGAAACCAAGTGGAAAGCCGCTCGTCTTGCTCTTCACGGTGCATACAAGTGGGATTTATACATGCCCTGGCTCCACGACGCGAAGGATGTCATCACCTTTTTCGAACACGTTCTCGAATCCCCCTGTGCAGAAGAGGAACAGGATATGGCGCTTGAGAGCGCTTATCGTGCTCTCGCTTATGCGTCGAAACGGGAAATGCTGGACCAGTACGACATGAAGAAGACGTTGATTGTGGATGGTACGATCGCTGCGTTCAGTTACCAGAAACCATTCCAGCTTTGGAAGGCCATCCTTTTCTTCCTCGATGTGGTCGAAGGGCAGTGGTTCGGTTCGGAGGTGGAGATCATGGACGAGGAGAAGAGGAGGAAGTTGATACAAAGGCTCGTGGATAACATGGAACATATCGAACCGACGATCGACGTTTTATGCGCCATTCTCAGCGTCCTTCTTGGTATGGCGGATTCACCGATGTGGCGACCGCATCTTCCGATCAAGTTGTGGTCAGCGATGGGTGGATTCCCGGCATTGCCTGAGACAACTCCGTCATTCGTCCGATGCCGCGACAACCCGGACGTGATCGACGGGCTTAGGGCGTATGAGGAGAAGTCGGTGGTCAAGTTCTGGATGGGTATCCTGTGGAGAGATTGGGTTGATCTACGCCCGGAGGTTCAGGCGAGGCTTGTGGAAGTGACTAGGGAGGTCGTCGGTCCAGGTGCTGAAGATCAGGCGTTGATCTCTGCGGCGATCACTGGGACGCATCAGCAATTGAGCCAACATATGGAGAAGTTCCAACCCTGGTCGATCGAGGAGGAGGCTTTGGCGTGTCGGGCTCGACTTGAGAAGCTTGAGCAGGGACGATTAAAGCTTGAAGGGGTCTTGGTCGGGATTTCTGGCAAGGGGTTATCTTAAGGGTAAGGATAAGACTTACATTTACCGAGACGTTGCACTTGTTTTTATCATGCATGTGTTGGATCTTCATATGAGTACATAGTAGTGGGTATAAAGTAAGTTAGCGCACGTGGACCGATAGCGAAGCGAAAGGATCATTCGTTCGGGCTCACTTCGCCGCCGCCTTCCGTCCTCCGCCAGTTGTCCGTGTCTCTCTTTGCTCGCCTGCTGTGAACGTTTTCACTTCCGGTTTCCCCTCCTCGTTGTCATCGTAGGCATCGGCGGTTCGACGCACTGGGCGGCTGTGCCCCAAAGACGGCTTGACTCGGAAGATTACAGAATACAATCGGCGTTACGCACATCCCATCCTATTACCTACTGTACTCGTACTTGCACAGTTGGCAGATCACCAGACGCACTGCTTTCGTCCTCGCCTCCCCCTCACGTCCTTCATATAACTCTCACTCTCGCTCGCTGTTTTTCAAATCTCCTACACCCAGCCTCCTGTCAAACACGAAACCATGATGGGATTTTTTAGTTCTGCGGTCGGTGCAAGCAAACGACCACGAGGTGCATCTGTAGGAGAGGAGATACCAGAAGATACGGAACCGGATGATACTTCTATATTGTATGTTCTCCTCTTCTCACTTATCCCGCTTCGATCTCTTTCTTCTATCCATCTCCCTCGTCCCTTCCCTTCCCTCCCCCCTCCCCCTCCCGCTCGATCCCGCTTCGATTATGCTCTTGGTGGGCACTAAGACTGAGATACCTTGTACCGATTTCAGGGATGAGAACGAGGGGTCTATTATCTCTTCCCTAATAGCCCAACTGAGGTCAGTCACGATCCTGCCAATCATCCCGTTTCCACCAAAGTTGAAGGCTTCGACGATCGGATTTTCTGTAGAGTAGGGATGGACCTGTCCAGGGTGACCTTCCCGACCTTCGTGCTGGAGCCGCGAAGCATGTTGGAACGTATCACGGATTTCATGGCGCATCCCGATCTAATTTTCGGGTAAGGCCACCGACCGCGCTTCGAGCCACCCACATCCACGAATATAGTCAATTCCGCTGACTATCCCTTCCTTTATCCCATTCCGCAGGGCGGAGCAAGTCAACGATCCGGAAGAGCGCTTCATTCGGGTATTACAGTATTACCTGGCGGGATGGCACATCAAACCCAAAGGAGTCAAGAAACCGTACGTCGCTCCACACGCGCACCTCGACCCCCGCAGCAACCTAACGACAGTCCCCCTTGACGTTCATCAGGTATAACCCCGTACTTGGAGAGTTCTTCCGATGCAAGTATCAGTATTCCGACGGAACTAAAGGGTTTTACATCGCCGAGCAAGGTAAATATCCACCTTCGCGTCTTTAAATTCGATCCCGCAGTCGCACCAGTCCACGCTCCTTTTGCTTTCGCGTTTATTGCTTCCGACCCGGGTGGTTATACCTGTGGTCTATGCTCGAGTTACTAATCCGCTCCTTTCTATTCCGTTTCTCTCCTAGTATCCCATCACCCCCCTGTCTCTGCCTTCTTTTATATTTCGCCGATGAACGAGTTATGCATCGTTGGAGAATTACGGCCTAAATCCCGGTTCCTCGGAAATAGCGTCTCGACGGTGATGGAGGGAGAGAACAGAGTATACCTGCTCGGGCGACCAGACGATGGCCGTGAGTACCCCCAATAATAGCTTTTCAGGCTCGTTTTCAACGTGATTACTAGCCTATGTGATTTCCATGCCGAACATGTATGCTCGGGGGATACTGTTCGGTAAGATGGTCATCGAGCTTGGTGATACATGTACCGCCAAGTGCGAGAAGCTGGGCATGAATGCGGATATCGAGTTCAGGACCAAGGTGAATCATCCGTTGCTTTGCCTTTCATTCCCGTCTTTCTCTTGGCTTGCGTCATTCCTTTGCTTTCGCACGTCCGGAGGAACTAACCTTTTTCTGCATGTGATATTTTTCGGGGTAGGGGTTCTTTTCTGGCATATATAATGCTATTGGAGGGCGTGTAAGGTATGGGCAGACTGATATTGGGGAGATTGGTGGTAGGTGGAGCCACGTCATGGAGTACAGGTCAACCCGGGTACGTCGTCTTTACACATCAGACATTGGCCGAGACCAATATCCTGGTTTATAGACCAATCAGAAGCGCGTGCTGTTTGATGTTGGGAAAGACGGAGCGAAGCTCGCCTCGAAGAGTGTGGTCCCAGAGGACCAACAGGAGCCTAACGAGTCTAGGAGGTTATGGAAGAGTCTTACCGAAGCCATTATCAATAAGGATATGGACGGTGCCACAACCTCGAAGACTGCTGTAGAAGAGGCTCAGAGAGAGAACCGGAGGAGGTTAGAAGAGAAAGGGGAGAAGCACATACCGAGGTTTTTCGAAGAGAAGGATGGTAGTTGGGTCCCTAAACTCGAGTGCGTCCCTCCCATACCTCTTTCTTAAATTTCGCTGACGCTAACTTTGGTGCTCTTTTAGGATCCCAACGCACCCGACGCAGGAAGCCGTAGATATTGTCGAGAAGTGGATTTGGGGTACATCTACGCCACCCCCATGACGACAATACACCGTCCTCCTCCTCTACAGTATTAGTCCGCTCTTGCTGCTATCTCTCTTTCTCGCTTCATAATACACACCATACACAAGACTGGACAGCCTTGCCCACGAAGATCTCGCTTCCTCTTCTCGCTTTTAACATCTACACGCTTGTCTATTGTTTCCTTTTTACATACACACTGCTTCCCTCCTACGATTTTCACCACGACCCAGACCTTCGACAACTTCCAGCGCAAAGTGCCCTATTGTTAAAGGTTAAACGTTCATGCATGGGCGAAACACATGAAGTCCAAGCTCTATCGAGCCGGGTCGCGCGATCTCAATTGGTGCGCGATATAGATGTTCACGACGAGTTCAACACAGGCCCGGCGTAGTATAAGATACAGCCACATGTATTCGCGATTTCTTGTACGGATCAAACTAGAATTTTACAAGTACCCTACCAACCCATCGCGACGAGCGTCCTCTCGAAAGCCTGCCGAGGAGAGCTGCTGCACTTGTGCCGTTGCGATAAAGGTTACAAAAAACCGTTTCCAAAGCCACGTCTTATGTCCATGGAAACAGTGACTCCCTCGTTGTTTTCGGAATGAACGAGATTCAACCCTCAGCCTACCCCAGAGATCCCCAACTCCCCGCACCGACAAATCATGAAAATGACCCACAGATGAACCTGCCTTAGCCGACGGAGTTCCTGTAAGCGGGTGTGCTCCGCAAGGCTGTTTGGAACAGGCGGCCAAACACGTGCAAAAAAAATAACGCCAAGGCAAGAAGGGCCGATGAACCATTCGAGACCGAGGATAACGTGCTGCAAGGCGTCGCGAGGGGCTGGGAAGCGGTCGTCGGCTTTTCCGGTTGAGAGGGGAATGGTCGCGATGCATTCGGAAGCTTCGGAAGGATGGGAACGGGGATCCTTTCAGGAATACTCGTCGACTTCGTTCAGTCCCTTTTCCAAACTGATCGCGAGTGGTTGGGAAGTTTCTCCGTTGACTCCTAACTTGACTGGGAGTTGCTGGGGCGCTCGTTCTTCGAACCATGAACTGAGGGGTGGGGACATCGTGCAGGAACTGTTCAGGTTCGGAGGGAAAACATTATGGGGCACGAAGGCGAGAGCGAAAGAAGCGGCGTCCGAGTGAGAGGAACACAGTAGCAACGAGTCTGAAGTCTTCGGAAAGTCTGGGGCGGAGATATCTTCGGGTTCTGTGAACGCCGTTGAACTAGAGGTACTAAAGGGCGCATTCCCAGTGACTTCTGTGACGAGATCTGGGACCTGGGAAGAGTCTGGGGAGCCTGAATTCAAAGATTTCGAAGATTCTGGTCTTGCCGCGAGTGAAGCGTTGGGATCCGGGACTTCCTTCTGCAATCGCGAGAACTGGGGAATGAGACCGACTCTTCGCGAAGCGGCAGAATATTGTGCGATAACGAACGTTCACGACTGGGACATCGCGAGGTGTTGGGAACTTGGAACGGTGGATCCTCGGGCTGTAAGGAGCTCTGTTCAAAGGATCTGGTTCCATCTGCTACCTTCTCAAAGTCATTCACCAATCCGAAAGAAGTGCCGCCATCAAACTTGGACTCAGTAGGGAAGAACTCTCGGTGTCTGCGGGCCAGCCAACTCAGGCGATGTGGGGAGGATGCTTAGAGCGGTAGGAATCGCTTCGGACGAGGATTCGAGGTCTAGGGAGACGAGCGGTTGAGTTTCCATGCGAGAGGTAGACGATAGCGAGGATTCTAGCGGGTTGGGGAGGTTGGGAGCGGGAATGCTATCCGGATTTGCGAACGTCGTCAGCGGGCTAGTCGAGGAACTGCTTCCGATGGAAAATAGAACAGACCCTGCTCGCCAACCGTAACCCGGTTTGTTTGGATCGATAGCGGTTGGTTCCTGCCGTCAGACTTTTTACTGGGTTTCATTCACCACCACCGGGATTATTTGTTTGCACATATTTAGTCGTCCGCGCAATTCAGAGCTGCTCCCCTCTGAACTTGAGGCTGGATTCCAGCCTAGTCCGCGCCACACAAGCGGGCGCAGAGTCAAGTAAAGGACTCCGAACCCCTGAGATAACAGCCTCAATGTCGTCGATAAAGACTCCCACATCCTCATTGTCAGGTAGATCTAATCCATACTACTCAGTCCTCTGCTTCTGCTAAATGTTAACCGCAGTGATTGAATTATTCGCCAAACGAGTTTGGTACCGAGGCCTAGCAAGAATCAGGAGAGCGCGTTCTGGAGGAGCTTCACCGAAATCTCCCTCGACATACTCGTCCCCTGCCACAAGGCTTCCCCAGGAGGTCGTCGAAATGATCATCGCCCATCTTACCTGCAACACACACAGCCTTCTCGCATGCTCCCTGACCTGTTACTCCTGGTACATCGCTGCAGTTCCCCATCTCCATCACACCCTTGTCACTCCAGCATATTCCTGGTGCAGAAACAGTAAATTTACGTGGCCCAAACCACTCCGGCACATGCACGAGCTTGGTTTGCTTCCGTTGGTCAAGAAGTTTGAGGTCCACGAATCAAGGTTCGGCGACGATGATATATTTTCTCCAAAACGGTTTAACCGCGATATCCTACGCCAATTTTCCGCACTATCCAACGTCCAGGAGCTTGGGATGGACCGCCTGGACATCCCCAAGTTCATGCCGATGATTCAACGATACTTTGGACACTTCTTACCGACAGTCCGATCTCTCACCCTGAGAGAACCCCAAGGGTCCCGCCACCAGATTATATACTTCATTGGGGTGTTTCAACATCTAGAAGACCTCAAGCTCCTCTACTCTTGGGCTGGTTTCCAGGAAGATCCGGTGGACGACCTGACGCTCATTCCACCATTTGTCCCTCCGCTGCGAGGACGGTTGACAATGACGTGTTTCACGTTGGTGGAGCTCTTGACGGACATGATTGACCTGTTTGGGGGAATCCGATTTCGTTACATGGACCTTTACTATGTGAATGGGATGCAGCTCCTGCTGGACGCTTGTGTGGAAACATTGGAAACACTGCGATTGTATCCAACTGATTTTTCCGGTAAGGGGTCTTCTGTAGATGGCATGCGTGCGCTAGCTGATGGTTTCGCAGCCAGTTCTTCCCTCGGGAACACTGGCCTATCACAGAACAAATCACTTCAGACCCTCGAAGTCACGGCCTCATCTTTGCTTGATGGGGGACCGGGTTTCCTCACATATTTGCTTTCGACCATCACATCCCCTGTATTCTCCAAGGTCGCTGTCTTTTATCGGGACCGTGACTTCCATGGTGTACAACCCACCTGGCTCTTAGACGACTATCCATTCCGTTGGATGTCAAAAGCTGAGGAAGTAGAGGAAGCGAAACGACATCATAGGCAATTTGAAGTGCTCCGAAACATGCACAGAGTGCGGGACTTTCAGCTGGTGTTGTATGCAGATGTTCAGGAGTGTGTGGGGAGATACACGGTACGAGTATTGGAACAGGCTGTAGCAGCAGAAGAGGCAAAAGGGGGGTTTGATGGTCTCTTCTCTAAGCCATCGCTGGTTTACACTCCACGGAGGTTTAGTCCTAAATTTTTAGATGACTACACTGCTGGCTCCCCTACTCCCTGGTTCCCATTATAAAAGCTACCTTCAAAAGGGAGGTTAATTTCCGCTGTTTGATTCTAGGCCGACGACTCCAATCCCCCCAAATCATTGTGCGCCTTGACTCGCCGGCTTGTCCGTTGGCTTCCGCCGGTAATGAAGTGGTCACTATACCTCGGACATATCAAAATCCTGCATCGTTTAGTCCATTAATGCCTTTCTTCTTTCTTTGTGGGATTCACAACTCTCGCCAGTCCTCGATCATGTGGACCATCGTCCGCAGTTTCCGCGAGAATGAAGGCTATCGGCGCCATGCTTATATCTGCATCTGAAGAGATACCTCAAGTTTGACCCCTTTCGTATAGAAAGTCATCGCTGACGCTACGAGGATTTTAGTTACCCATTCCCTCCCACCACTTTTCAGCAACCCTATTGATCCAAATCGGCAAACGAAGCGCCACGGTCTCATCCCATCCCCCACTCCCTTCACTCGTCCCTCGGATGTTGCCTCCAAAGGGGAAGATCGTGGTGATGTGTCCAAGGCTGAAGGAGATTGTGTTGAGTAATATCGAATCCCCGTTGAGTGCCGACGAGGTGATGGAAATGGTGAATTCGAGGCAGAAGTCTCAAGGATGCGTTCGTAGAGGGGACAGACAGTGCAGCGATTATGTCTGGGTCACCTTTGGAGGAGCTCCCAAACAAGGAGTGATAAACGAGGTCCCGCCGGTAACGACAGATGACCATCCAAGAGATATGTCCAAGGACGATGGCTTAGACGACGAGATTATGATACAATGTCATTTCCACTGCGCCAGGTGCAGTGCATGTAGGTATTTTCCATCTGTTTGTTCTGTCACAGGTCCATGCTCCGGTCTTCCATCCGTGTAACTTATCCTGTCGCGACTCGTACATCGAATGCATGTAATTATTTCTTGACTCCCTCGACTTCGTGTCGCTCAGCTCGAACTCGCCTTCTCGTAACCCTTGGCCCGGGTGCGATTGCCAGCCGCTGAGCGTCGATCGCAAGCGCCGGGAAGGCCGAACCCCGACCCCGCTGTGATTTGCCGGAATGGTTATCGCGTATCGCGTATTATAATTGGCGAGGGGAAACGCGTAAAACCAGGTATATGTACAAGCCCAGGTATTGCTTAAAAATGTCGGAAGGAAATCAGGGTAGGCAGGTATGGGACACTAAACGTGGGTGGGAGAGTGCGTACTAAAATTCTCAAGAAGAGACAGACGAGAGAGTGTGGGGAACTGAGGGGGAACATGGGAGAAGAAAAGAGCAGTGGGGATGGCACAACAGTGATTAATGAATGACACCAGGGTATCTGGTAGGGTGTGTATGAAAAGGGAAGGGAGGAGAGACGGATGAGGATGAAAGTGAAAGTACATGAAACCCGAACGTCCCAAAACGAACTGAAAAAAAAGGTCAAAGGCAGGAAAACACACCACAGAAACGTCAAACTGAATTTCTACGACCACCAACCGTCCTCACCGAGAGTTGGGGCCGTCGATACAACGCTAACTGCAGGAGATACAGGGCGGGTGCCCACATCGTTGGGTTTTGGTGTGCTCAGCCTGCTTCCATTTGAGATGCCGTTTGCTCGGTAGGGGTTGTGCATTGAGGTCCAGACACCATTGGAAGCCAGCTGCACTCGAACGGACTTCGTATTGACTGGGGTGGCAGAGCGGCTTTGGAGATAAACAGTGCTAGCCCGGGATTCGGAGCGGGTCGGTCGCTCAAACCCGTAACCGTTTGTGGTGGGGGTGATGGCAGTAGGAGCGACAACAGGAGGCTTGGACGCCTCACCTTTCAATCGTGCGACTTGTTCCTCCAAAGCTGCGACCTGGTCGCGAAGCTTGCTCTCGCGGTCCTGAAGTATTATGAGTTTCACTTCCGACATTTTATGCAAGATCCAACTGACCTGAGTCAGACGTTCATCCGCTTCCTTCTCCTGCAGCTGGGCCATAAGCAACGAGACCTCAGAATCAAGCTGCTTATTGGCACCGCTCGCATCCTCCAATTGACTCCTGATGCTGCTGATTTCAGTGTCCGACTCCTTCGCTCGTTTCTCCCATTCGACGGCTCGCTGCTGAGCCTGAGCGAGGGTCTGTCGAGCGGTGGTCATCGTCCGATCGAGGTTGGTAAGTTTGGCTTCTTGGTCCTTGAAGCGACGTTGGAGGTTGTTATATTCTCCCTCCAAAGGTCGTGTGCGATCGTGATAATCCCTCAGTTCCCTCAATTCCTCGTTATCAGCCTCGTTGACCTGGCTCGTGAGAAGTTGTATTTGCTGAGCGGCGTCGTGCATCTCTTCCCAGTGATCTTGTTGGGAGAGAAGGCGGTCGCGCTCCTCTCGGATGGCAGCGGTGGTCTGTTCAGCAGCGGCCTTGTCACGAGTGGCAACAGCAATCTGGAGTTCCAGTTCGTGGGCCTACGGGGTTAAGTCAGAAGGGGATACTGCGAACAGGTCGACTTGAGACAAACTTTAGCTTGTAGGCTTTCTTTGACGCTGCTAAACTGAGAGGCTTCCTTCTCGTACTCTGTGATACGAGCTTCAAGCTTCTGAATGGATGCGTCGGTAGTTTGTTGACGCGCAAGGGCCTGGGTTTGAGCTTCCTCCAGCTCAGCGTTCCTCGCAGCCGCAGCTTCAGAAGACTTGATCGAGAATAGACTCGTGAGTTTCTCGAGCTCGGCCCTGAGTGAGTCCCTCTCATCTTCGACGCCCTTTAACCTCTCAGACAAAGCATCCTTCTCGATACGGGCCTGACCGTGAGAAGCGCATGCCTTAGCGAGTTGGGCTTCCAGTTCGGAATTAGTTGCTGAGACCTTCCTGTACTCCTCGGATTCCTTAAGACTGAGCTGAACCCGTGAAATGAGTTCTTCTTGCGCTGCCTTGAGAGCTTTGGTGACGACTTCGAGACCAGAGCTAAGGGCGGATACTTGAGCGATGGCATCCTTCTGCGTCGAGAGGATTTCGAGGTTCTGGGAGGAAAGGGCCTTCTGGGTGTCGGAGAGGGAGTGGAGGATAGGCTCGGTGCGATCAACCTTGCCCGCGATGTCTTCCCACTTCGATTGAGTCTCCCGTTGTAACTTGATATCAACGAGGGCAGCATTAAGAGATTCAGTGGCAGCACCGAGCTTAGGGGGTAAGCCAGAAACGGCGTCGACAACATCCTGTCGGAGAGACGCGAGATCCTCCGGGTTGAGTTCTGACCGATCCCTATGTATGGCATCGAGTTTGCCCAAGATCGACAAAATATTCCCTGGCATCGGCCCGAGTCCGTTCATTACGCTCTCTTGTATCCTCTCAACAATGCCTTCCATCCGTTCCCTGTGTTGGTTTGCCAACCGAGCGTCTAGACGTTCCACTACAAGGTCCGAGACTTGTTCCTTGATTTCGTGGGCATCAAGTTGTCCGACCGCCTTCTTCACTTCCGCAACGACCTTTTCAGTCAGGCTATCGATACCGATTTCGGGTGTCACAGGGGTAAGTGCCTGGAGGGCGGGAAGAAGTTGCTCCAAGATCAATCCAGCAGTCTCACGTTTGTCAGAAGCGAGGTCAATTAGCTGGGAGATGTTGGGCTTGACGGCTTGGCTAAGCTGCGAGGTGAGTGCATCGTAATCGATGGGCGTGGGGTGGATGGCGGTGAAGTGGGGGGTGAGGGCGTTCAAGATCTCGTTGACGATGGACTCGGGGTCTGCTAAGCACTCGAGGCGGGAGGCGTACTGTTGCGAAATGGAAACGATCGTTTTCATCGTGCGAGAGGTGACCTCATTGATGAACGGTGTTAGCTCCTTCTGCAGGTCCTGGCTGTTGTGTGACTGAGCCTCAACGCAGCGCATGATTTCGGATAGGTCACGTTGAAGGCTGGACCTCGTTTCATGGCTAGCCTGCTGGACGACGCCTTGTAACCACTGGTAGTTGAAATCTTTCTTGGACTCCAAGGTTCTCGATGTCGATTCTTGGAGCTGGCCGCGGAGTGAGATGATTTCTGCGAGCATTGTTTCCGTCGTTTCGTTGAGCGAAGATGAGTTCTGCTGTTGCATGAGTTCCCGACGGAGGTCGTCCAGCTTATCGTCCAATAATGAGTCCATCCTCTGCTCGAATTGCTGTAAGTCGGTATATCCCACAGTAGCCAAGGATGGACCCAAGAAATCGGAGAGCGACGAGTGCGTAGCGCCGTGGCTCGCAGGAAACGAAGAACGCCGTCTACGGTTAGGAGGTGGTGTGGAGGAACCCAAGGGCTCGTCACGATTAGCACTGTTGACGGGATCGGTAACCAGTCTGGGACGAGAGATCTTTTGGGAGATGGTAGGCATGTGGTTGTCATCCAGCGACGGAGGACTGAGATCAAAGGCCTCGCGCGAGGGTAGTCGGGAACGCACACGACGAGATGTGTCGGCTTCGCCGTTCGCGAGGGCCTTGAAGAGACCAGCCGGGACCGTGTTCTTGGAGATAGGGTGTGTGAAATCCAACGGCAATGGTGCACGCTTTTGTCTCGGGGGTACGGGTAACGCCCTATTTCCGTATGACGGCTGTTGTTCCTTGGATTCCATATTGTCCGTATCGGGGGAGTCGTGCAATGGAACGTCGGAAACAAAGCCGGAAACGGTGAAGTGTTGTGGCGGTGGGGCGCTGACTGAAGCCCTTCGTTCAACATCGAAGGCAGCGGGGGTTGGTGGAGCGGACCAATGATTTCCCTTTCCGAAGTCGCCGCTTGACGTAGGGGGGAACTTGAACGAAGACATATTGTTGATACCTCCTTCGCCATCATCACCGCCAGAACTTCTTCGCTGTCTCTTCTCCCTCCCTTGCTGTTCTCGTCCGTTCGCGTCGTGCACAGTCGGGGGTGTGGGCAGTGGCCGTCCGGCATTAATTGGCTCGGGTGACGGACTTCTGAACGAAAGATGGGGTGCAGCAACAGGTGGTTGGAAGGTGAAGTTGGGCTTGAACTCCGAAGCAGCCGCGTTAAGTGGCTTGCTCGAAACACTCTGCGGACGCTGGGTGGGAGTCGGTGCAGTGGTAGGTTGCTGCCATGAAGGTAGGGTTGAGGTACTCTTCATCTCCAAAGCGAACGGTTTCGCGAATGGGTTCAAGGGAGCGGGCTTGAGACCTGCAGAAAGTGGTGCAATCTCAGCGGAAGGGGGTGGATAAGGAATAACTTGTTCTGATGCTGTTCTCGAATGGGCCACTACAGGGTCGTAGTATGAGAACTGAGCGGATGTTGCGCGTGAGTGAGGAAGGGGAGGCAGTGGTCGTCCGTATCCGGTCGATCCAGATGGCGGAAGTTGGGGATAAACGCTCTCTTCTAGGATCTTCTCTTCGTCGCTGGGATTCGACAAAACGTCGACCTCCCTTTGATTGGATAATGGAATGTATGCGGCTGGAGGAGGTCGTGGGAAATTGGGTAATTTGCGGGGAACGTCCTGCAAAGTGCAATGCGTACGGCGTGCCATCCGCCTCTGTCTTCGTTCTTGCCTTGCGCGTTCTTCGTCAGATGGGTTGGACCACTCCCCGATACTCTCCTTAGAAGTTGTGAGAAACGTCGCGGATGGGGAAGGCAAGGGAGTGTCAATACCTCATCTGAATCACCTTTCGGATCCTCCGAACCTGTCCACTCTGCAACACCGTCTGTCTCCTTCTCAATAGGATCTAAACCACCAACTGCAGGACTTATGACAGGACTCCCTGCATCCGGTAGTGGATCCAGCTGGCGTCCTACTGATCGCAGGGACAACGCGGCGGATAAGCGGGAAACGTGGCGGGAATGAATGCGATTCAGAGTCGCCACACCCTCGTCCTCGGTCTCAACTTCTATGTCCGCCTCGGCCTCCACTAAATCCATATCAGAACCCTGATCCACCCCCTCCTCATCATCGGCATCAGCATCCTCGGGTGGCTCCTCTTCTTCGGGGATGTCAAGCCCGAAACCACGGATAAAGTCAGGCCGACTTAGTGGGCGTGAACCTGGACCGCCGACCGAATTAGGTGACTTGGAAGGAAGATGGACCGTGCCCAGATCGCGTGGGAAAATCTGGTCAGATCCCAGAATAGCCTGAGGACCGAACGGATTGAAAGCAGCAGAAGGGTTGTAATTCAGCACTCCTGGTGAATTAGAAACGGATAGGTTGTGACTGTGCCCGGGCACATTACGGCTCTGGCTTGGCGGCGGGGTATGGTCAACAGCCGGTCGGGGAGATGTTGTTACGGAATTCGTCACGGGCGGATTTTGAGACTGGTGAAGTTTATTTAACTTGAACATAAGCAAGGCAGAGTCGGCAGGCGAGGATATCTTTGGTAGGTGTTAGACGTCAATCGAGGAGCAGCCTGGGGTTGAATTCTTACAGATGCTGCCCGTGCGTGGGGGGCATGAATGTGAGGAAGGGTATTCGCCACGTTAATACCACCTCCGAACACTTCGTCGATGCCGAGACGCGCCAGTTTCTCATCAATTATTCGTTTCTTGTACGCGTCCCAAGCGGCCTACAACGGAGTCTAAGTGTCGCAATAAATGAAGATTCGATCACACCCACCTTTCCTGGGAGAAATACATCTACAGTAGGAGGTAATTGAGTCCTCCATTCTTCAGGAGGAAATAACTCCGCAGAGATTGCCTCGGGGAGAGCTGGATCAATAAGTTCCGGTACTTCTGAAGGTCGTAGCGGTATCCTTGCCCATATTTCCCTACGCGGGGCCACCCCGTCACCTTGTGTTTCTCCATCTCCTTCGACGGGAATAGTCTCTCGGGGAATGTTAACAACGACCTTTTTCGTCTTCTGAGGCGGTGCTATGCTGGTCGGGATTGGGGCGGCTTCGGTAATGACGCGAGCTTTAGCACCGGGACCACCCAGGACGGCTTTAGGAGGTCCACCGGTACTAATGCTCGGTGTCCTACGATTGCGAGGTTGGAATTGTGGTGTCGGCATCAACATCGGCGGGACGCCTTGTGGGAATTGTCCAGGCAGAAGCGGCGTGAGAGGAACGCCCATTGGAGGAGTTATCCCAACAGCGGCCAACTGAGCGATGCTAGAACGAGCCCGGTGGTTGATGGGTCGACCTGCAGCGGGCATCGGCATCGGCATAAAGTTGGCCTGCACGGGCGTCATTACGTTGCCGAGAATTGGTCCAACAAACGGTGGGTGAAAGCCCTGCTGGATGGAAGTTGGAAGGCTAGGGGAGAACATAGAGGTTTGACCGGGCTGTTGGGAGCCTAGGTTTGGGGGGGTCATGAGCCTCCCTAGTGTGGGTTGACGGTGGTGAACAGACATGATTGTCGGGGAGTCTGTGTCGCGTTCTTCGCGTCCTTTAAAGGTGGGTTATGGCGGTACGGCCAGGGGTATCTGCACGGCGCCGACCCGTGGATGATGTGAACCGCTGCGGTGTCCGTCTGTCGACCAGGGAGAAAGAAAGAACGAAGTGAGAAACCACGTGGCAACGCGGGTTGCATTAATGGCCATGACCGAATCGATCAAAACATTTCATAACATGGTCCAGATATACAGATGGTTATCCACAAAAATCGCAAGCATATAATTTAGTCAGCGGGTCAGTCGTCTTGGTACATCGAGTCGTCTTCCGCTTCCTCGTCGTCACTAGGAATCTCCACATACTTCTTCGCCGTTGCAGCGGCACGAGCTGTCGGTCGTCGTGGTGGAGGAGGCGGGATATCTGAGTCTTCCTCTTCATCCCCTTCTTGTTCCGAATCGACCACTTTCTTTGCGGGAGGTTTTGCCTTCGGTTTGGAGCCAGAAACAGTTCGGGAACCGGTTACCTTCTTGGTGGCGGCTTCCGGTGGTTTCTTCGCAAAGAAGTCAGCAACCGACGACTGTGACGCCTCCTTCTTCGCCTTCGCAGGTCTCACGGGCACATCGTCACTCCCGTCTTCCGATTCGGAGCTGTGAAGAAAGATGATCGATGAGACATAGTCACGCGACAGTTGATGGGGATCGCCCATACCTCTTCCGTTTCTTGGACAGCCTTTCCTTCTCCTTGCCCTTACCCTTAGGTGCAGGTTGGTGAAGGATCTCAACATCAGAGTCTGATCCCTTCTTCGAAATCACCCTCTTCCTCGGTTTGGGAGCCGCCTTCTTCGGGACCGGGTCATCATCCATCTCGAAATCCGAATCCTCCTTCTTTGTGACAGCCCTCTTCCCTTTCGCTCGCGGTACGACCTCTGCCTCAGAATCGGATTCCTCTTTCTTGACGAATGCCTTTCTCGGTAGGGGCTTCTTCGCCGGAGGGTCATCGAAGTCGTCATCCTCGTCTTTGATCTTGGAGGGGCCCGCCTTTGGTTTAGCCTTCATCTTCGCCTTGGTCGGCTGGAAGTCGTCCTCAGAATCATCATCGTACTTCTTTGGCTTCTTCCCGAGGCTCTTGCGAGTTTCCAGGACGGCTTGTTTGCGCTTGACCGGCTTGCCATTGGCATCGAGGATAGCAGCAGCCTCCCAATTCTTGTTGGTTTTCTATTTTGCCGTCAATATATGAACGCCGTGAAATCCATAAACTACCACTTACAAACCACTCATCGAGGAATTTATCCAAGTCCGTATTCCAGAGGTGGATAGGAGTCTTCTCCAGTAGAATGAGTAGCTCAGCCTCCTTGTCAGATGCCTGTTTCAGAAGCTTCTCGATCTAAAACCGTTGTCAGAAAATCGCATTCTGGGCACCAGAGCTACGCATGCGCACCTTCTCCTTTGTCAGACTCCAGATCTGCATGCCAAGGAGGTAGTCGAAATCTGCATCGGTTCCCTCTTCCTCAGACTCCTCGTCTGGATCGGGGATGGCATCCTCGGTTTCACCAGCGGCCTTAGCCTTTGACACCTTAGGGAAGGGGCGGAAGCTTAATTTGCGCAGTTCGTGAACGATGTCGCCCTTCTTTCGGTTGGAGACACTGAGCTGCTTATTGACGATCATTTGGATGAACCGGGCCTGGTTATTTAACCTGTCGAGCTGGGTCTGCAACTCCGCAGCGAGGTGGTCCTGCATCCAGAGATTCAGAGAATATTCAGAAAACTGTGTTTTGTTCAAGAATACCTTTCGCTTCTGGTAGTAGGCCAGACGGACGGGATAGAACTCTTCGATAATCTCCTCAGGAGAGTTGTACTTCTTCATCTTGCCTTCAATGTCGAAGCACATCATGTTGCTGGTATTGACCTTTCCGGTGAGCTTGAAGAACTCGATAAGGCCCTTCTTCTCCGCCTCTGCAAGCCCGCTGGCAGTCATGGTGACCACAAAGTGGACGTTCCTGTTGTCATGATGCTCTTTGTAGTCCTACGCATAGATGTCAACAAAAGCCGCGCAAACTCGACGTGTGGATTACCTTGACTGGGCCATCACCCTTCTCGCCAATCATAGCCTCAAGCTCAGCCTTGTAGCTCTGGGTCCACTTATGGATAGGCAACTCGGTGATTTCAACGGTCGTGTCGTTGATCTTCTTGACGACACCGGTGATGTCGTACCTGTGTTCTGCGAACTTCCTGACCGTGCCCCTAAAGCCACGCCACCACGGGACCATTGAGACTTGTTCCTTTCCCTCCATCAACAACCGGATGTTCGCAATAATATCTTCAGGGTTGTAACAAGGGATGTTCGTGCTCCAACCGGTACCAATACCTTCGGCACCGTTGATGAGAACCATTGGGAGGACAGGAAGGTAGTACTCCGGCTCGATCAGATCGTTGTCATCCTTGAGGTAGTTGAGGAGGGGATCATCGTCGGGGTGGAAGACCGTTCGCGTGATGGAAGCAGGTTCCGTGAAGATATACCTGGCCGAGGCATGGTCCTTGCCACCCTGGTCTCGGGTTCCGAACTGTCCGTTTGGCAGCAGAAGGTTAAGGTTGTTACTGCCAATGTAATCCTGGGCCAAATTGACAATCGTCATGGTCAAACTTTGCTCCCCGTGGTGATAGGCGGCGTGTTCTGAGATATAACCGACGAGTTGCGCCACCTGTAATAGTGATCAGTTACTATACAGCAACCGTACACCACGCCGAGCAGGTCTTACCTTGATTTCCTTCTTGAGTTTCCTTTTGAAGCAGCCCCAAATGACCTTCCTTTGACCGGGCTTGAGACCGTCACATACGGAGGGGATGGAACGAACGTTGTCCGCAATCGAGAAAAGGATGAGCTCCTTATTGATGAAATCGGAATAAGGGATTTCGTCAGTATCGTGGTTGAGATAGGTACCAGGCTGAGGGTGTCAGGTGAGTGACGGAATTATTGCAGCAGCGTGATCGGAATACCTTGAACTGTCGAAGCCACTCCTTGCGTTCATCGGCTTTGCTCTTCGAGAAGGCGAGATGTATGAGATCTTTATCCCCCTCCTGAGTAGTGGAGAAAGCGATCGTGTGCTTCCTCATGTTACTGAAGTAATCTCTAGCGTCCGAGTCTTTGCTCGTTCCCAAACCCTGTGGTCCTGTTAGTGCAGTGACCCTATCGGTGGAGGAATATGCGGACCTTATAATACTTGGATTCCCATTTGCGCGCATCAGGGGTTTCCTCCAACCACTGTTCGTACTCAGGAATTGTGAAGAAGTCTTTCCGTTGTTTGCCCTTCGTGACCTACCTGGTGATTAGCGAGTCCCCTAAAGTCCGAAAACGAACGAACCACACACCCTGACAATCGGCGTCACGAATTCGCACAAGAACTCAGGAACCTTCAACAGGGTAGGGAAAAAACAATCCATGAAGTTAATGATCAGACCCTTGATATGAGAGCCGTCGTGATCCTATAGGGGGGCCATCAATAACATGTCCACGAGCGGTCCCGCGACACCCACCTGATCGGTCATGATCATCAACCTTCCGTACCGCAAGCCAGACACGCTATCGTACGTCTTGTTATGCTGCAGTCCCATGATCTTCTTGATAGCTTGGATTTCCTCGTTCTTCATGATCTGGTCGTGCTTGGCGTCCCTGACGTTGAGCAATTTACCGCGCAGGGGGAATACACCAAAGTTGTCACGACCGACAACTCCGAGGCCAGCGACGGCTAGGGCTTTAGCAGAGTCCCCTTCTGTCAGGATGAGGGTACACCGTCCGGAGTGCTTGCCGCCCGCGTTGTTCGCGTCTGCAAGTTTGGTCATTCCAGTCAACCTGATCCCCATTTTTAAGTTCACGCCAACGAATCAGGCCGAGAATTATACCTGTTTCTCCTCGACTTTCCATCGGTCTTCTTCAAGTCTTGATCAGCCTTGAACTTGGCCCAATTCAGCACGTGCTCGATGATAGGAGTTTTTTGAACTGCAAAGATCTTCAGCAAACGCACGGACCAAAAACAGTCTACATACCTTTCTTGATGAAATCCTCGCCGATGACGGGCTTCGACCCGAACTTGCTGGCGGGCAGTGTAAGGTTCTCTTTTGTCTGACCATCGAAGGTAGGGTTCTCGATCAAGGCGTTGACAAAAATCCACATGTGGTTCTTGATCTGGGCAGGTTTGACCGTGGCACCCTTGTTCTTCTTCGAAATGTGAGCGATGATGCCTTTCGAGATCTGATCGGCGATAGTGTTGACATGCGTGCCACCCTTGGTCGTAGAAATCGAGTTGGCGAACGAAACGTGACGGAAAGTCCCGTCGGAGACGGCGAACCCGACCTCCCAACGAGCGTTTAGAGCCTCGTATACCACAGATGGCTTCATTTGTGCAGCTCCCCCGGCGGCATCTGCCTGGTCTGCAGCGGCGGAGTTGATGTACATTTCCACATACTGTTTGAAGCCCTTGACCTTGAGCTTCTCCCCATTGAGGAATACCTTTACGTCCTTGGTGGTACCCGCGATATCGAAGACTCGCTTCTTCAACAAGGAGACGGTGTCTTCGTCGATGGAAGTCATTCCAAACCTTGCCAGGTCTGGCTTGAAAGTAATCTTCGTGTATTCGTCCCTGGCATACTTGGTGATCTTCGCCTTCCCCACCTTGGTCATATTGTTCGTCCAGGTTTGGACGTACTTCTGGCCACCGCTAGCGGTCTCCACTGAGAACTCGTGCGAGTAGATGTTTGCGAGCTTAGCACCATAACCGTTACGGCCACCGGTCAGTTTCTTCTGAGTGTCGTCGTAGTTTGATCCGGAAAGAAGGTGACCGAAGATGAGTTCGGGGATGTAGATCTTCTCCTTTGAGTGCATCTCGATGGGGATACCAGTTCCGTTGTTGTAAACGGATATTATGCCCTCTTCGACATCAATAGTGGCTTTGATAACATCCATCGTCGCGTCGTTGACCTACATTCCAAATTATGAATCGACCGAGACTTTCGCACTCGATCCGACTTTACCTTGTGGTCCGCGGCGTTGACGAGAATTTCGTCGACAATTTTGAAGAAACCCGGGACATATTTCACCTCCCGGTTCGTCATCCGTTTCTGTTCCGAGTCGTATGTCCACATAACCTGACTCATAAGCTCGATGCTTCCTATGTACATGTCTGGGCGCTTCAATATATGCTCAAGTTGCGAGAGCTATAGGATGCGGTCAGCTGTGCAGAGAACGAAGGAGGATAACTCGAACCTTGGTGTACTTCTCTGAGGCGGTCTTCTTGGGTCCCCCTTGTACCGATTGTATACCGTTCGAGGCACCAGCGCCACCATCTGACGAGACTTCCGCGTCCGATCCAAGATTATCATCCTTGTCCACAAGGGCGGCCTTCTTCGTCACCTTAGGCTTCGCTGCGGGTTTCTTAGCAGTCTGCTTCGTGGTAGCCTTCGCGCCATTCTTCTGTGTCTTGAATAAGAGCACGAGTGAGCCCGCCCACCCTAGGTTACAGAGACGCTGGAACGCACCGTGGTTGTGGCCTTCTTTTTGACAACGGGGGCGTAGTCTTCTTCGGATTCATCGTCGGAAATGTCGATGTTGAAGTTCTCTTCCTCCGAAGAGCTCATGATTGTTTCTATGTCAATAGGTAGGGGAGGTTTGAGAGAAACTGAGTCAGATCAACGTGAGAACGTGAAAGTCGCGAAACGCGCGACACGGTGGTCAACCGGTCACGTGCCACCATGTTCGTGTTTTATGAGCCACGCTAGCCTCATGTGGGTCCATCTCCCATATAACGGGTCCGACATTCCATTGGGCGATCTTCGTCTTCGACCTGAAGATACTCACCCCCGACTAGACCCCATTCCTTTCTCTTGGGGTCTGGTGCATCCTCGATTCGTGCTGTTCAGCTGCTACAGCTTGATCAAACACAGAGTTCATCACCTTTCCGCTCAGAACAATGGCTCTGACACGTCACAGAGGCGACCTCTAACGTCACTGGAAAAGAGGGAACCCGTAATGACTCCGGCACCGCTAGAATGGTCTCGATGGATTAACTGCGATACCAATTTGCGGCCGGTCGTCGGCATCGATAATTCACCGGAACGGATATACGGTTGTGGTACTCCGCTAGGGTATGGGAAAGATTCGCCTGCAATGGCTTGGCTAATTTCTTCCCGTGGACGTCAACTTGATCACCAAACAGCCATCCCGGTCGGGGTGTTCATTCCTGGAGGTTACGAACGCAAAATTCACCCATCGATCCGAACCCACCTCAAGTTTCCTTGGTCTTCTTCAGAAACGTCAAAGCACCGTAGCTGACCTCTGGTTGATGTCTACAGCGCCCTTCCGTGAGTTCTACTTTGGTTACCTTGTCAGGTATTTCGAACGGGAAACTTTGAGTTGTACAAAAACAAATTGAAGACGTCGGGCGGTCGTGGGGCGGCAGTGGGACATGCCGTTTCCGTGCTCCATTGTAGCTGGAAGCACCGAGGTTTCGTGCACTTTTCCGTCTCGTCAGGGCAGTGGCGTATTGTGCCGCATGTCTCGTGGTATCGAAATCTGTTTACATTTTTGGGGCTGTTGCAAAACACGAACAAAGCCCATTTACAGTCCCCCAACATCTGGGCAGCACATAGTTTCCCCAAAACTATCGTTGTTTCGACCCGCAAAAGCTATCCTTGACTTTTCTTGTGGGTTCACGGTTTTGACCCTCACCACGAGTGGGCAACGTGGCCGGGGATTCAAGTGATCGATCGACATCACCGTGTCCAAAATCATCGGCAAAATCGCCCAGGCATCTGCTCGCGTACCGTTGGGAGTACCATCATCTCGAAGGTCGGGTAGGATGCCACCAACCGGCACCGTAACAGTGGCCACCTCGTTGGGACTCTTTCAAGGTAGCGAGAATCCCAGTTGTTGAGATAAAATATTATGTATCACGCTATGCATCAGAGATACTGTTCCCCATTCCTTCGCACCACATGTACCCCGGCAGCCGGGGAAGAGTTTGACTGAAATTGACTAAAATTTGTTCGCAGCGATGATATAGCGGCAAACAGGCAAAACTCATCCCGCTCGTCCAACAAAATGCCTCACCGTAACAAACGACGGTCTCCACTGCATAAACTTCACACCGGAAGGCGGCGCAACTCCGGGATGGATCATGCGAGCTTGTGGATCGTTTCAATGTTCTTATCAGAGCCTCGAATTCCCTCAGCTCCTGTAGCATCACTGTCGCTAGTGGATATTTTGATTTATCGTCGTGGTGATTACTGATGTATATAAGTGGCCATGGGACGTCCCTTTTAACCGCGCATTTCCGGGTCATGCCCCGTTTTGATTTCATCACGGATGTTTGTTGTTTCAGATTCCTGTTTGCGCGTAGCCAACTTTTCCACCGATTGTCCAAAAGTCCAGCGCTAAGACCCGGATCACGGATCAGAGGACAACGACCGGTGACTCCTTCCGGGGCGCTTATATTTTGCCCGCCGCTTGGTCCTCCCGCTCCATCTGAATCTGATAGCGCGTTGTAAAACGATAGACCGTTTTTCGAAAAAATAGGATAGGATTTCTTTGTTTACGCGGCTGTCTGCATTGACGTGTAAACAAATTTTTACACCTGACCGGCAGAGATCGTGCATCCCCTCACATACACCCTCCCTCACACCTCCGGAGTTAGAGCCCGAGGTGTAAATCGCTGTGTCGTTCTGGTTTGTGAGCATGGGGCAGAGTCGAGCGTGGGCATGAGCATGGCAAGGCATCCGGATGGTTAGAGAGGATTACTAGCGACGAACAGCGCTTATGGACTTCCTTGATCCCCGTATCAATTGAGTGAATATCCGTAAGGCTTGGTATATATCTAAACGTTGTAGAAGGTGGAAATAGCGGAGGTTTACGTTTATCGATCAATGCCTGAGGCCCTCCAAGCAGCATAGGTTGATGAAATTGGAGGTTCGAACATAGGGACGGCACCAACACCCGGCGGAGTTTAAGCAGGTGAGGTCCCGGTCCTTCCCTGCCCCCGCAGTTTTTCCGGTCGTCCGATTTTCGAGCGAAGTGACCCTAGCGCCGCTATTCCAGATGCGCAGTTTGGAGACAATATCCATGGCCCGACGCAACGGACGGGGTCCTGACATTTCCCTTACAAGTCCATGGACATTCGTTTGCACACGTCGTAGCCTTACGGATAGTCACTCATTATGCACTCAAAAATCCTCGTTTACCTGTCACGGTGGGCAGTTGTGTGGACAAAGAAATCCTATTTTTCGAAAAACGGTCTTACGTTTTTCCACGCGTTATATTGTCCTCGGACCTTCTACATTACACCCTCGTATTCACCCCGTCTTTCTTGCCTTTTGCAGCGTTGTATATATCCCTGTCGCGAACTATACGTCTGCTATCGGTTCGGCTATCCGTTCAACGCGATGAGCATCATAAGGCAGCATCCACCAAACCAAAAAATGTAGATTTGTTAAACATCACTATGTGTTGCTACCGCATGGTCCAAATGAGTTCGTTAGGCGTAGAATGTGGCTAGTAGTCCGATTCTCTGGGGGGTAAATAAATGGTCTGTAGGCATGGCTCGGGTTTTAGGTCAAGAGCCAGGCAGCGAGCGTGAAAAACGTCGCCAGGGAAATGGTACCAGCAACGACCCTGGCGTTTTCATTATTGCCCTTGGTCGATCCACCGCTACTACTCCCGTTTCCGCTGGTTCCGTTGTTCGCGTTGTTGTTGCTGTTATTGCCGGATGTGGTATCTCCACCATAACTGGGATTACGAGAGACCCAGCCGTTGTCGCTCAAAGGCTGGTCCCACAGGAAGTATGGCCTGGCGGGGTAGGCCTCGTCGACGCGGGTGAGGAAGGCCGCATACTTTCCGTCCGGGTCACCGTAGATGGCACCGACAGCTGCAACGTTCGGGTAGAGCTCGCTAGCGAGCTCTTTACCAGGGTCCTTGTTGATCGCAAAGTCGAGGGCCTTCTGAATAGTCCCGCTAGAGTTGGAGGTGTGTTGGTAAAAGTCTCGACCGGCATATTTAGCGAGACGAGCATTTGTCTATCGAAACGAAGAAATGAGAATTCATGTGAGTGCTAGACGTTTGGCAGATTTGGGAGCGAGACTTACGATCATGGCAGCCAAGTTGTACGCGCGGTAGTGATATGGCCTTGTTCGCGCGGCTTCGAGGGGTTGCTCTCCATCGGAATTGATCTGGTTCTTGTATATTCCGTCAAAGTACTCGCCAAGAACATTCACGGCTCCACTGTTGTCGCCAACCAAGATCTTAAGAGCGGCGATTTGATTGAAGTAGAAAGAACCGTGGTTGCTGAAAAGTGAAACAGGGTCAACAAAGGATCGGAAGCGAAATTAGCGGAGACACGAACTTCGTAGAAGCCTTCTCCTCGAGGGCAAGCGTATTATGTTCGAGCCAGTCAATGTATTTGAGTAACCATTGGTTCATCTTGTCGTTCAGATCACTGGTCCAAGCGCTGGCTGTGGCTTTGCGCAAAATCAAAATGGAAGAAGAGATCTTGGTCATCCCCTTCAAGTCACTTCAAGTCGGGTTAGTTCACCCCGCAAATATCTTTTTTTCTTCTTGAAACTCACAGGACACCGGTGTGCGACCCGTTGTTGCCACCGACTCCCCTCAAGCCCTGAGCGAAGTCGAGATTAGGGTGCATAAAGGTATTGGGGCTGATGAACCAGGTGTCGATGTAGTGAACTGCGTTGTTCATATAGACGTCGGACCCGTTGATGACCCAGGCAAGAGCGTTGTAAAGGATGGCATCGGACATGGTTTGGAAATCTCCG
>Ga0307515_10004561_pt1 | contig 28546 bp, 33 predicted proteins | sample 17_EM_MG_FD_194513 | JGI IMG/M metagenome (GOLD analysis project Ga0307515, IMG submission 194513) | Populus trichocarpa ectomycorrhiza microbial communities from riparian zone in the Pacific Northwest, United States - 17_EM | ecosystem: Host-associated > Plants > Roots > Unclassified | place... | reverse complement strand
TCAAAATGTCAAAAACGGCTTTGGAAGTCCTTAAGCATACCATGGGATTTCAGTACGCAGCACACTGACTGACCTTAGGGAACATTCCATGCGCGGTCAATGCGCAGCGCAAGGGTTTTCCTTGACCTGCACAGGCCGCGCAGACCACTGAAATTCTCCGTGCAAAATTTTCACAGTGCTTCGGACCAAGAAACATCGGTTGCAGCGATTCCAATGCTTGACCGCCGTTGCTGTTCGTGTGTTGCTCGGCTCATTCAAACTTACAGTGCTTGTATGACTCCACTTCCCCTTATACCCCCATTCACGTTCACTCCTTCAAGCACGCCAGTTCAGCGCTTCTGCACCAAGCGGGTACGTTCCTTGGCGGAGAGCTTGACGAGGACCAGACGGGCATCCTACGACGAGTAGCGAGCTTGGTTGTCTCGGGTAGTTTCGTCCCTTCTATCTCTTGACCCATGACCTTGACCTCTCCTAACCTCTTGTGAGTGGAATACTCGTGCTAGCTCGAGCTTTTGCTTCTTCGACCAACTACGTATATCCTTTGTCAGCAATTGAAATACATCATAGTAAAGTGGTGGACACACGGAAGTTTAGATATCTTCCTCGCGGGATTGATCGAGTTACAATAAGTGCCTAGGTCCTTGACCCATTTCCTTTTGGAAGCGACAACACGAGGAGGAACAGGACGACGGGATCTGCGGGTGGTGGCAATTCCTTGGTAGTGGGTTGAGCCATAGCGAGGGCAGGGTCAACCATTTCATGTACACCCTCCTTGCAGTAGCAACGTTGAAGTGAGAAAAGGGAGAATTAGCCCAGTGCATATGACATACCGAGCACCGTCCCTGGTATGGTCCTTACGTACTCTCCTTGACTTCAACTGAACTTTCATTGTGTTCAATCGGCAAGGCGGAAGTGAGAACCGAGTGGTCGACCGTCGTATTATCAACAGTGGAAGCACAGAAAGACAGAGAGAGGGACCCGCTGGAGTTTGCGGATAATGATCATGTGCACCACCGAGATGCACGGGCATCAAGACCTATGGCTTTGTGCATATTCGAACATCCGTAGTGGGTTAACCCAGACGGTGCCTACATACCCCCCCGCGATTAAAACACACCTAAGATGGAGTGTTTCATGCTGAACGCTAGCAGAAACGCCAAGATTAGGTCCCATTTCTTCGTCAAGATCCATAACTCCTTCTTTGTGCGCCTCTATGTGTCTACGAGTAGAGAGAGAGATGGTGATAGGACCAGCTCTCGAGGATGTAGGGAGAAACGACAAACGACTGGTGGTCTGACTGGCGGATACATTCGAGGCAGAAATATTTGAGAGATTTTGGACAATGTACTCTGGTCTTTGAACAATTCACCCTCAAAGGGTGGGTCCCATCTGAGACGAAGGGGCGGGGGATATCCTGCGGAGGTCCGCCTAGATGTAATCTTGCTCCCTCGGGAGTCGTCGTACCCATTGCGTAAGGCTCACTAAGCATGGGAGGTTCAAGGATAGGCATAACGGTGCGGTATTGACGAAAGTGGTCATTTGGGTTGATGGAGCGTCAAGAAAATTGGTATGAAAGGCACCAAAGACAGAGGGTGGTACCCATGAAAAAGGCTGTGGAGTTTCGGTCGTCACGGACGCATGTACCTCCCACCTCCACGCCTGCATCCTCCATGGCTGAACCCGTCACGAACTCAGTTTCGATATCATCAACAATAAAGCCATCTTGCTCGATGTTGAGACCATGGCCGTATGAGCGCGACTGACAGGCGAGCAAAGGATCGGAATTGGAGTTCGACTTAGCCTTGTTCCCGTCCACCACGGGGATTGAGAAGTCCCCCTGCATGCCCTACTTGACCTGCCTCCGTATCATATCCAGGTCGTATGAACATCCTGGAATATGAACCCCTGGATGCACCAACCCAGAAGGCAGCCTCACCTTGTCACTGACTCGAGCATGATCCATCATGCTGTCGGCCACAATCAAAGGGGTGGCATCCAATCCAGTAAGTCCAACAGCGTCGGTGTACCTGCATAATTCATTTTCGTCATGACGGCCTTCTCACCCCTGTCACACTCAGGGTCTAGCTTCGGATCCATCCGGTTGATCCGTGTATCCACTCTGTGCTATCCGTAGTTTCACCAGGTCCATCCACATCCATCCGTTCATCTAAGAACGGATAAGTTTGGATGAATGTATGCGGATGGATACGGATGGATATGCGCACATACTGTAAACATGTAAAGATGGTATATTTTATTAAGAAAAGTAATACATTTCATTCATCAATCTCAATTGGAGCCATGGACGAGCCCTTACCAGACGGCACTGGGCTATGAAGCTCTTCAAGTTTGCGGCGTTTGGGGGATATTGCTTCAGCAAGCGCATTAATTGAGGGCATGAGTGGTTGGTCAACCGCGGCATCCATTAAGTTTGAGGTGCCGTCGTTTGTTTCCACTCGTGCGCAGATGTAGGGTTTATGTGGCTTGTTACCGTATTTACAAGAGAAGACGTAATCAAATGTACGGGAACTTTTGTTCCGGCATATAGTGATGCTATAGTGGTTATAGCATGGAGCGAGACCGCCAATTGGCAAGAGATGCAGCTAGAAGTGGGTGAGTACAGGCTCAAAACAACCACAATGATTACTGACCTAAGATAGTCCTGTTGCTTTCATTCCTGGTCCGATTGCGTGGCGATGGATTTTGACTTCCTTGCTGCACGAGGCCTGACTGGGGCACGTATGGCAGGAGGTTTGGAAGATGACTTCTCTAGAGACGAGGAAAGGATTCGTGCGCTCCGACGAGGGGTGGATGGGGGACTGGCGACCATGTTGTCTCGCCAGGAGCCGACAGGAACAGGGGACCAGGCCCGGGGCTCAGACTGACGTGCATCTTTTGGTAAGAGTCCAGAGATGTGCTTTGAACACTTCTTCCAGCTCCGGTTTCAGAAACGAAGACATGGTACAGTTCAATGTTACAATCATCTTTGTCAGTGGGTGGACAGGGCCGATCATGCCTTGGGAACCAATACAATGTTGTACAAGAGGAACAGTAGTAGTCATAACATTGCTATCTGATTATATTCTGCCTAATGAGAACATTGGATAACATTGGATAATCTTCAGCCTTCGTCGATATCCATATCCGTCCGTCATCCGTTTTCAGCCATCCGCGGATCATCCAATCCCCATCCGCGGATCATCCGCAAGCGGATTAAAAACGGATAATCCGCGGATACGCGTATCCACTTTTAGACCCTGCTCACACTTCACGCTTCACACTTCACGCTTTCAGACCCATCGACGGCTTTCCCTGATGCACTGGCGGCGTGATCCTCTCCCGCGCCAGGTGCGGATAGCAGTAGCTCCATTTCGTCACTTTGGTTGCATGTTTCAGTGCCACCGATACGTGACGATGGCGTGAGGTTGTTGGGCTACCTTTAGGCGCTACACTCCTGAGGAAAGCCAACCAATATCAGACGATTGTGTTTTCGAACCTGTCGTTGCTTCCCATAGATGAAAATAGCAAAATGACTTCAGTACATTACACCTTAACCTTAGATTCCTTTTTAGAATGGTAGAGAGTGCAACCGTGACACACCGGTTTCTTCTGATTGCTTTGACAATCTCACCTTCAGTCACCCATGGAATATAGTGGAGGAGTGAGCTCTACATTTCTCACTCGTATTGACTGTACAATGCCAGTACAACCATGACTGGGTCCCAATCGCGTCCCTGTCGGAGTTTCGGAGTTGGAAGTACGCGTCAGGGTCTGCATGGACGGTCAGTTGATAGTCGAATATGTAGGGTTACAGCAGGGGTTTAATCGGAATTCATACCAAATGTCCCTCGCCTGTCAACAATTTTGAGTCACACCCCTTTAAACACACAAAACGAAACCAGTGTGCAACGATTGGGGAGCGAAGTAAAGAAGATATGAAGTATGGCAGATCTAGGGCGTCTGTGGAGAATACTAAAAAGGCCATGGATTTCTTCCATCCCTTGGCCGCCACTTCTCTAACCTAGCTGTATCATGCGCGAACCGGGACAAGAGTATTTGTATATTTCTATGCCTTGGATCTACTGGTATGATGCGAGTGAATGTTGTGTACAGGCCCACACCCTTCCAACAATGGTTACACAGGGCTTGGCTTCGTTGCAGGTATTTTTGGGGCTAGTCTCAGCGCTTATGACCATCAATATATATCTGGCATTCGTTCAGGGCCCTTCTGTGACTACTCAAGTCATGGTTGGCGTTGGAGATATCGCCAGTTTGCTCCGCCGATGATGATTGAGTGGCAACGTCCATAGGCCGCGTGGCGCGAAAATCTGTGCCGAGAACGCCGCATCCATCGTGTCATGGGGAGGTAAAAGCATACAGGACAGCTGCTGTTTGATCAGCGGGTCGTTGCACGCGTCTTCTTGCGTTTACGACTATTTTGGCTGATCTTGTGCGTTCTCCACGCGACCCACGGTGCTCATGTAGTGTAAATAGACGCGTTCAACACACTTACCGACTTATCCAATTTCGAACACGCGGTTTGCAACTTTCAAGCGCTCCATGACGCGCGTCCTGCCCGTTGTGATGTCACATTGTTCCGATTACACGATGTGCGTGCACTACACTGACCCAGAATCCGCCAATGGCTTTCTCATCTTGGTGGAGACACCCATTATCGCGATCCCAACGTTATTCAGTGTTACACTATCCACATTTCATGCATACCCCTGAAGAATACTAGTTGTACAATCCTCAATACTTACTACTCGCCGTTTAATTCAACATCCCCACTGGAACATTGGGTCTAGGCTCAAGTTCTTGAACACGCCATCTAGTCAGATTTCTGTATGGCCTCCTCCACTGTTGCACTGTATTCAGAAACCCGCGAAACATGGTGTCTCGATCGTTGGCACCAAAGCATCGTGACAACGATGATTTCGGCAGTGGAGAGGCAGTAAGGGACACATACCGGTTTCAAATAAGTTGGCATATTTGTTCAAAGTTGCTAGTGACGATATCAGTGGTCAAATGGTGGCAGAACCAAGAAGATCTGGAAAAAAAGTATTGTTGTGACGCCAATTCATCTTCCTACGAGTTCTGGGTGCATACATTAGCAATATGTGGTGTCCACCTGGACATGGGACTAGACGTGAATGGGACGGTCTGAGCGAAGGGTTCTTTTGTCAAACTTGAATCCGACCTGTGATCCGCCGTTGTGAGGTCGCCTCAAATTCGACGCAATCTCCGCGTACAACAAGATGGAGGAGGAAATCAGAGGCAAAGCTTGGCCCCTTGCGGACGCTGTCCTCACGGACCAGGTAAGAAACCTGGCGCACCATCCTTGGCGGATCTTTACTCGTCTTCCTCAGATCTTGGATCTTGTGCAGCAAGCTTCAAACTACAAGCAGCTCAAGAAGGGTGCTAACGAAGGTCAATTGCTGCTATCGGTGCCCTTTCTCGATCAAGAAAAATTTTTGGGCTGACCATCTCCCTGGTCATGTTTACAGCTACGAAAACCCTGAATCGTGGTATCGCAGAGTTTATTGTTCTCACCGCTGATACGGAACCCATCGAAATCCTGATGCATCTCCCATTGCTGTGCGAAGATAAGGTGCGTTCTTTCCTCATCGGTGAGGTGCGGACCCTGATCGAGCCGGCAGAATGTACCCTATATCTTCATTCCTTCAAAGGCCGCTCTAGGACGTGCTTGCAACGTTACCCGCCCCGTGATCGCTGCCTCGGTGACCAAGAGCGAGTCGCAGGAGCTCGCCAGCCAAATCCGCACGATTCAGAATGCTATTGAGAAGGCTATGACCTAACCTTACTCCTTTGTGGTGTTGTATCCATGTCTTCATCCCCTCGTTCTGATCTCAGGCAATGTAACGATTTCAAACGTCAACCAACTGAAGTCCTAAACAGAAGTATGGTTGAACAACTCGCTATCCTCATGACGATACTGCTCAAATGCAAGGTTGGGGTAATGGAACGGGAGCTGAGACAAGCCACAAACACGGCTAGTTCGACGCTCGATGTCATAAGGACAATCCCGCCTTTGAAGCAGAAGTCACATCAAAACAGGTTTACACGACCAGTCCACCAGCCCTAAACTGACAAGATGGCTGGCCAAAGGAGCTGTTCCGGCCACCCCACACAGCAATTGTGAATAATGAATGGATAGATGAATGCAGTGAAATGTGAAAGCAGCATTGCATTGTAAAATGAAAGGTATACATGTCCAGTTCGAGTGTCCGATTCGTTAATGTCTCGACAACCGACGAATACGTCCAAACCCGCAGTCCAGCTTCCCTGGGCCTCCTGCTGCTCTATGGTTCCCTACATCTGGGTCTACGAGCACCGCCGGAGCCTGATAAGGGCAGTCAAATCGAGAGGTCCGGCGCTCCTTCCATCTTCTGCGGATCTAACTGGTGTAGGTCCACGGGAGGTCGACGAGATGGGTCTGGATCCATTAACCGGCGAGACAAAAGGCGCATTCTCTCCCGCATCTGGTTCTGCACCATCCGTTGTTCCGTAAGGTATTCGAGGACACGGCCGCATGACCACCGGTCTGCCAGGAGAGGGTCGTACGGCTTCCTTGCTGTAACTTCAGGCGCACGCCACCCACGCGTGCCGGTCTCACCAGAGATTGTCGGTTCAGTGTCGGCATAAACGGCGATGTTGAAATCAATGATGGAGAGGTCCACTTTCTTCGACTGGGGGTCCCGTCGGACCACAATGTTGTCCGGTTTCAGGTCGAGGTGTGCGATAGAAGACTGTTGCAGGTATGCCACACCTTCCAAAAACTGCAGAGCGAGCTGCTCAATATCGTCACCCCGAATGTCGAAGACCAAAAAATGCCTTAATGGCGTCCGTAGGGGTAGCACCATTAGCCGTCCGTCCAAAACGTCCATGAGTGGAATAATGCGAGTTGGCTTCGTGGATTGGTTGGCATGGAGACGCCGTAGTACTTCCACTTCGTGTTTATCAGTGAGTTTGACGATGACAGACTTGCCGTGTTGCGAATCAACAACGAGCGTCTTTGCAGTCAGCTTAAGGACAAGGTCAATCGTTGTCCTTTTCATGGAAAGGAGATACGCACTGGGAGAAGCGACTCCCAGCCCTCCGGAAGTGGAGGTGGGATGGTGTATCCGGCACGCTCCATCTCCTCCAGGATCGGTTCATTAGAGAGGATATCACTTCCGGCAGAATTATCTTCAGTTTCATCGTATTCGTCTTCAGATACGTCGGAGAGGATATCACGTTCGACAGGTTCGCTCTCCATTTTTGGCTTCTTGGATGGCCCAGTACCCGCATCATCATCATCGTCGTCTCTCATCTTTCGCTTTCGTATGAGGGTCGTCAACGTTTCCAATTGTGCGGCATCCAAACGCAGCTCGCCTGGGGGAGGAAACGAAGCATCGGCCTGCTCATCTGCGTGTTCAGGTGTGTTCGTAACATCAGCCATCAATGACAACGCCTCCATAATATATAGACTCACCCTCGGGAGTCCGCACAAGGATAACGTCTATCTTCCCTGGAAGGGGGCTTTTGCCAAAAATTTCCAACAACTCTTCGAAATTGTCAAGCTTCGTGTACTTCAAGTCCTCGGGTGATCGTTCGAATTCGTCTGTACGCTTCTCCGTATCATAAGATTTATCGATTTCGACTCGATATAATACGAGGGCATGGGCGGCCACAGTGTCGAGTGCTGGTGCCATCTTCACCTTGATGTCGTCCTTCAGGGCCAGCATCGTCCAAGTGCGACTCTCATCGATATCGATCCGAAAGGCTTCCCCACCACCGACCAGGAAACACCAAATATGGTCCGGCAGCGGCATTTGGGACAAGGAGGGCGGGTGTCAGAATTCCTGCGCAGCTGTGTACGACGACGAGTAAGACGAGAGAGGAGAACAATTTAATCGTGTTTGTTGGGGGCCAAGATGAATCCTTAATCCTGAAGCACTTATATAACCACCCATCCAGGCACTGGAGCTCGAAACCTGAAACCTGAATTTCCAATTTCTACCTGCGGTCTCTGTCTTGTGGCGTACAGTCAGACTTGGACAAATGTCGCGGAAAACAAGAATGAAAATGAAAATATGACTTGGCATCAAAACGCGGGTGGCTGCCCCTTTATTGCCACCCTTGCCACCCTTGCCACTTGCCACCCCTGCCACCATGAGGGTACCGATGGTGATCGACTCTCGACTGAGTTTCCGTTGTCTACGGGGCCTCAGCGACGGGAAGTCTCCATTCCATGCCCTCGAGACCTATCACTGGTTTCCCAGCCTGCCCCACAACGTCATGCGCGTCCATCTTCTTGCAGTACCTGGTGCCCCGACCTTCCGCTGCCGCGGGATTTACGGTGGCAAACAACGGATGCTGGCGTGACACAGCAGGCGTAACATCAGGCTCAATTAGTGGCGAGGTCGACCCGAGACGAGAACCGTATTGATTCGGGAGCCTCCGATCGCGAGCTCCGCGCCGACAAAGAATCCGCAAGGCCTGTTGAGTGTCACCCAGAAGGATGAGGAAGAAGACTTACCATCACTGACTCAATACAAATAATAGGAGGTAACAAACTAGCCAACCCTAATACGGCCCCCTTGATCATATAAACCGAAAATGGACAGTGGATTTGTGGATTTGAGTTTTCTTAGCAGCTTCGGCGAAGGAAAACTGTTTGCAGATGCCACGAGTCCAACCCGATGACAGACAACCAGGTGAGGGTTGCCGTGGTGACTATAAAAGTCCCGACGGTTCTTCTATACGGGTCCGAAATACCCAGTTACACGTGCAGAGAAGCAATGTCGAAGCAGTTTATTGAGACGAAGCAATGGTTGCACCATTCAACTCTACATGTGGGAAAACCTCAACTATACAGCGGGTTGTGAAGAATTCTGCGCTGCAATAACAGCAGCAGCAAACTCCGCATCTCTCACAGCTGTCTTTGCGATAATCCCCTTCACCTGCTCTGCATCTACTTTCCACACATCAATAACCTTCCGCGGGAGTGAAAGCAGACCTTTGAACTCGTCCGGGAGAACATCGCGGTCGAAATCAAATTCAGAATAGCCTTCGAGGGCGGCTTCGACAGCCTCTGAGAATTTTGCGGGATGCGCTGTGGAGAGGACGATTTGCACGACATTGGGTGGGCTTCAAAAAAGGTACCAGTAAGAAAAAGTTCTGTGAATCACGAACTGACACCTTACACTTGTTTCGCCAATTCAGTGGCAGCAAACAATGCTACCGCTGTGTGTGGATCGGCGATATAGGAGGCGTTGGGTGAGCTGTAGTATTCCTTGATGGCAGCCAGTGTCTACGCTAGGTGTCAGAGGTTATGTTTATTAATCTCTTGCCCACATACCTGGTCATTAGACACGCTATCCGCTACGAAGTCCTTTTTCGACAGCGCGAGGACCTTTGTTGGCATTGGAACCTTCCCATCCTCCTTAAGGAGACCCACCCATCCCTTGACAAGTGCACCAGCCCTCAACCTCCTCTCCTCCTCACCCTCAAGCGAGTCGTATGCGAGGTACCAGAGCAATCGCTCAAAGTTGCTCGACACGACGATATCCATCGCCGGGCTGTGCGTCTCCAACACACCTTCATCATTCTTAGAGAACTCTTCCTTCTTCCAGAACCGCGCCAGGATATCGTTCGCATTTGTTGCAATGCCAAGTCTGCTCATCGGCAGGCCCATTTTTTTGGCATACCAACCTGCGAGTACATCACCGAAATTACCCGTCGGGACCACGAATTGTAGTTCGCTAGTGACGCCCGCCCGACGCGCCTGGAAGTACGCGGAGAAGTAGTACACGATCTGCGCGAGGATCCTTGCCCAGTTGATCGAGTTGACCGCCCCAAGCTTATGCTTCGTCCTGAACTCCGCGTCGTTGAAAAGTTGCTTGACGATGTCTTGGCAGTCGTCGAACGTTCCTTGTACTGCGAGATTGTTTACGTTGGCATCTAGGACGGCGGTCATTTGGGCTTCTTGGATAGGTGATACACGGCCACGGGGGTGGAGGATGAAGATAGATATGTTAGGTTTGGAACGAAGGCCATATATTGCCGCGCTGCCAGTATCTCCGGAAGTGGCACCGAGAATCGTGATCGTTTCTGGTTCCGTGTCCGGTGGAAGACGAGCGTTCCGGCGTGAGAGGAAAAATTCGAATAGATTCCCAAGGAATTGGAGCGCTACGTCTTTAAATGCGTATGTCGGTCCGTGGAAGAGTTCCAGGATGCAGAGTTGTGGGGAGTAGGTAAGTAGCGGGGTAATAGTTGCATTTCTAAAAGACGAGTAGCTCTTCTCAATGAGAGCTTTCAAGTCTGTTGGAGGTATCTCTTGTGGGGAGATGTACAGGCTGAGGATGGCGAACGCGAGCTGCTGGAATGAGTAATCCTTCCACTCTGATTCCCAATTCTCCGGTAGGGGGGGTATAGAAACCGGAATGTAGAGACCCCCGTCCGGTGCTAGACCCGCTAACACCGTCTGGCATCAGGTCAGAAATGGGCAACGGAGGTGACAGATCGGTGGCCCACCTCTTCGAAAGAGAGCTCTTCTGATCCTCCACGAGTCGAAAAGTACTTCATCCTAGTCTTCGTTCAAGCGTTGAGTTTCTCGTTGAGTCACGGAAACTCGAGCGGGCGGAATGGCGAAGATGTGATCGGCTTTATTCGCCTGCTTGCAGCAAGCGCGCTTAAGCAGAAAACAACGGAGGAGCCTCCTAGTAGAAGCAATGGTAAGATAGCCACTGCACGCCCGCCCATTTGTATACTCGATCCTGCGCAGTCGTTCAGCCCGTGGGTACAAATCCTTGAACGTCCGATCGCTCCTTTAGCTTTCTCGCTCGCTCGCTCGCTCCATAAGCCTTCTCTACTTCCCACCACTTCTATACTCTTCCCAAGGATCAACTGCAACCATGAAGCTCTCTTCCTGTCATTCTCCTCGTTGGCGCTCCTCTCGCACCTGTTGAGGAGTTCTGCGTAGTTGGATAGGACAAGTAATGGCCATGGCGTGCACAAGTTCAAAAAGATCTCCAACGCGGAGTCAATTCATAGCTCGCATTCACGCCTGATTAAGTCAAGGCCAATGTTAGCATTCAAATTGATTTTGACTTCGATGGGAAAAGCTCCACGTGCCTTATCGTCCTTCGCAGAGCAACGTGGTCACCAACAAGCTGGGGGTGGACTATGTCTTCGCGCTAGTGGCTGCTGGTGGGAAAGGAGTCTTGGTCTGGGGCGTCAAGATTAGGGGGTCACAACACGGTTATGCGATCGGCGCAAGTGGTATCGGCAATCTGTGCTTCTATATGATAATCATCCATGATGTAGGTTTAGTGTAGTACTGAATACGATAGCCATTACAGTAGTGGCGCATCGGCACGGTCCTAGTCATTACAAATAAGGCACCGGCCATCCTAACCCGCGCGATAGACACGTGTGGTTAGTGTAAGGTTGTTCGGTACTTTCACACCCCCGGTTTTGTCATTACTAAAGGGTATGGGACCTTCCTGTTTTCATAATCGCTGTCCTAAGCTCACTTATATAATACTAATTATTTGAAATTACTATTTGAGGTTGGCTGTACAGGGTCCGGACCTGCGAAATTGGAAACCCCCAGTATCGCAATTGTGCGAGGAGTCAGTGCGACGTAATAACAAGAATAGGGGTGAGTCGAGTGCTTCGCGACCTGACTGTGGATTCGCGCAGGCTCAGTCAGGGGCCAGCGTTATCATAACTGACAGAACAATACCTTCAGTACTTGGGTTTCTTCCTAAGCTCTCGCTCTAAAAGGCGGAGCACTCTGTCCCAAACCCATGTTTATTCCCATTTCTCTGCGCCGGAGGGCACTCTGATTGTCCACCATAGTTATTAATTTGTAATTCCACCTAGTGGGTACTCCGACGTGTTAACGCACCACATGCCTACCCTTTCCACCAGTTCCACTCACACTTTATTCTGCCACCCGAGATACGATCTCCAGATCGTCCTGCGCTCCGACCTCCTTTCCATCCAATCCTTGTTCACCTGCGCCAGTCCCCCCCGTGCGCTCTGCAAACGTGCCCTCACGTCACCTGCAACTGCAACGCCATGCACTCGAGTGTTTAAGCTATAAACTCGCATTTTACTGCATCAGTTTGGCTTTTGATTCATGTATTGATCCGTCACGCACCCCCCCTGACCTCGCGTACGTGCCTTCTCCGTCCGGCCGCTCGCGACCTATTCGCCTCTAAATAATCTCCTTGACGGCGCCCCCTTGAGGTTGCTTACAAGTTCGGTATCACCCGTGCGGAGGCACCTGTATTCAAACCGCTATCATTTCATTTGACCAGCTCTTAACTTGATGGATACCGTTCAGCAGTGAGAGGGCACGTGAAGAAGACTCAATAAGTTTGGAATACGTCGGACTTCAGTTATGAGTCTGCGCCGCCTTGAGGCTGCTGGTTCTCCGATTCTTTTCGACATTCGGGTTGACATTTTGAGTCATTAATGCTCGTCTCTCCATGGCTGCCCTTGGGGAAGTGGCCAGATATATTCTTTATTGTCGCAAGGGGATGGACGCTATGTAGCCCCTTACTGGTCGACAGGAATCGGTAGACTGAAGACTGGATTGCGGCGACAAACGGCACATCCGGATCTCCACCGACCACCGGGGGCCCCCGTTTGCTTCTCTAATCCAATATGGGTATTTGATACGATTGAAACTCTTGGTGTGAGGTGTGTAGTGTAAGCTATTCCCGGGTTTTGAGGGGTTCAAGGGGTAAGATGCCTCCACCTCGGGTACCCCTGGATAATGCATTATATACCAAATGGTTAAGGGCCATTATCCTGGGTTCAAAGGTAATGTTAGTTTTTCCAATCGTTAATGAGGTCCCCGTCGTTGCTTTTCCTGTCTCACAAAGGAACAACGCGAAGGGTCGCACAATCTCAACTCAAGCACCGAGTTTCTCATCTTGCCCATCTCCTGATTCCCATGGTTTTTCGAAATGGACCGATACCCCGAACGAGCTGTGCACGACCTTGGAGAGGGCCTTCGACATATACGAACAGACGGGCCTATTGCTCCCGGTGTCACAGAGAACGTGAGCCTAGCTCTCCAACGCTGCTGGTCACCTCATCTCGTCATACAAGCGATGTACGTCCCCTGCTGCTACATTCAGTGCTCGGTCCGACTTGGTACCCGTTCGCATAGAGCCTTTTTGCACATCGGATGACAGCTAACTGGATTCCAATGGATTACCTCGCACCGGCAGAGGCAAACCTCCGAATATGCTTTCGTAGACCTGTGGAATATAATATGGTCACTGCAGGCCTCTCTTGTCCTTCATAGCTCACCGACATGCACCCTAACCAGCACCAATATACCCTCGACCAATGGGTGCCCCCATATCCACAGAGCAGTCAAGTTGATTGTACAAGTATCCTCCACCCCCTCTACTTCACCCTCTCGGGCCTTCCCCTGATAACCAATGGCCAAACCTCTTCAAACCCTCCCAAGAGTTTCAGTCTCAGCATCGAGGTGAAGAGCACTGGTGGTATGTCGCTAGGTCCCTTATCGTGCACACAACCCTTTCGTAGTACTGCGGCTGATATGGTGTAGATCACACGCAACTCTTCCCTTCTCCCTGCTCTGACCATTGCCCAGACACCGATGCGCGTTTTGCTCGTGGTCCCACGGCTCCCATATCTACTCCTCCACATGATCCCTATTCGGAAATCCAGGGAAAGTTTCGCAACGCCCCCTGGAAGCTTGCTGGCGAACTGGAACCGAAGGACTCGACCACTGACCGATCTGTGCTATATGCACTGCTGGAGGAGCGCACCAGTGCAAATAAGGGACCCACATACAAGTGTTGTTTATGCCATAGGGTATTCAAACGTCCGGATCGTGCAATTACGCATCTTCGACACAAGCACTTGGACCACCGTCCCTTCCGGTGCGGAGGAGCTTGTGGGACGAAGGGATGGTGCGAGGATTTCTGACATGTCATCACCCTTGGGCCTACCTAATGCCTCTGCAGTCTACAACGCTTCCATTCGCAAGAGAATTTGAGTCCGCATGTTAAACCGAGGAGGGCCGAGTGTTCTTACTGGTCAGTACTCCCTATTCAGTAGGCAGGTACCAGTCCTGAAAGAGACTTCGATCAATAGTCAATACAAGTGTCTCCGTCAAAATCTGAAACGCCACACCGACAAATACCACCCAGAACACCGGAGCAATTTGAAATTAGCTCCCATGTGACTGCATTCTCGGCTCTGTTTGTACCTCCTGTTAGCATATTATGTTTCGTCTTATGTTATGGTTCCTATTTCTCCCTTCGTGTTTGTCCGGCGCCGGCATGTCCCGCGAGGTCCTTCTCCCGGACCCGGAGCGCATGGCTCTCGGTATCATCACCAATACAACGGCGATCTACACTCTGACTCAAGAGGGGCGTATGGGTATGGATGAACTGGCCCTCTTCATCTGCCTATACGTGCCTGTCCTCTTCGCTGCCAGTTCGGTTTGGCGCGCAGAAGAGCATCTGAAGGTCCCATAGCCAGATCGAATCGATTCGGCCAATGCTGCTTCCTCCATCGACTTATAGGCCCTCCTCGCCAAGTATTTGCCAGCCGTCATTCGTTCTGCGGTACCAGGGACTTTACGTTCCATGGAGCCCGAAAGATACGACTTTCGAGGACATGTTGGCGGCAATACAGACAGAGAGGGTCTAGGACAATTTGGTTCGTATATTACTACTCTCATTAATGGTGCCACATGCGAGCGGCTCCGCACTCTATTCTATCTGCATTCCTATATTTTTCTTTCGTCTGTTTTCTCCTCGCAATTTATTTATCTCAGATGATCTCCTTTGCACAAGTCCTCAGCCAGGTATTCAAGCAATCGCTCGCTTTATAAATTCACTTTCGCCATAAAAAATTGAGAAGTAAATAGAAATTTGAATTGCAATTACACGAGCGGTGCATACGGCAAACGACACACACAAATCGACGGAATATCATACAGTCATTTTAATGCTGCAGTGGAGTGGCGGAGAGCAGAGCGAGAGTCCAAGACCATCAAACATCGAGCATACCGTCTACAAAACCAAAGGCGATGAGTGGTCTTAGTCGACCTCCTCGACAGACGGGCCATCGTTGCCCGCGGCACCATATCCGCCAGGTGGGCCACCAGCGCCAGGGAATCCAGCGCCGGGCATACCACCGGGCGGGCCACCAGCAGCGCCATACAACTTCTGCATAATCGGGTTGGCGACCGCCTCGAGTTCCTTCTGCTTCTCCTCGTACTCCTCCTTGCTCGCCTCGGCGGAAACGTCGAGCCACTTGATCGTCTCGCCAATCGCGTCGTCGAGTTTCTTCTTATCTGCGGGATCAAACTTCTCCGCGAGCTTCTCGTCCTGCGTCGAGTTGCGCAGGTTGTACGCGTACGACTCGAGGCTGTTCTTTGCCGAAATTCGCGACGCCGCCTCGTCGTCCTCCTTCTTGTACTTCTCTGCATCGGAGACCATGCGCTCGATTTCTTCCTTGGACAGACGACCCTTGTCATTGGTGATGGTGATGCGGTTCGACTTGCCAGTCGTCTTGTCTGACGCGGACACGTTCAGGATACCGTTGGCGTCGATGTCGAATGTCACCTCGATCTGCGGTACACCACGCGGGGCAGGAGGGATACCCGAAAGCTCGAACTTGCCGAGGAGGTTGTTGTCTTTTGTGCGCGCGCGCTCGCCCTCGTAGACTTGAATGAGTACACCAGGCTGGTTGTCGGAGTAGGTAGAGAAGATTTCTGATTTCTTCGTCGGGACGGTCGTGTTGCGCTTGATGAGCGGGGTCATGACACCACCAGCAGTCTCGATACTGTAAATCAATTTGTCAGTACAACCCTTTGAGTGAGTAAAGTTGAGGATACGAAACATACCCAGTGGAAAGCGGCGCGACGTCGAGCAAGAGGATCTCCTGGGTCTTCTCCGAAGTATCTCCCGAGAGAATGGCGGCCTGGACAGCGGCACCGTAGGCCACAGCCTCGTCGGGGTTGATCGACTTGTTGGGCTCCTTGCCATTGAAGAAGTCGGAGACGAGCTTGATGATCTTGGGGATACGAGTCGAACCACCTACGAGGACAATCTCGTGCACATTCGACTTGTCGATCTTCGAGTCCCGGAGGACCTTCTCGACGGGGTCGAGGGTGGAACGGAAGAGGTCACCGCAGAGCTCTTCGAAGCGGGCACGGGTGATCGAGGTATAGAAGTCCACGCCCTCATAGAGCGAGTCGATTTCGATCGAGGTCTGGGCGGCTGAAGAGAGGGTGCGCTTGGCACGCTCGCAAGCGGTTCGGAGACGACGCATTGCACGGGCATTCGTCGTCAGGTCCTTTTTATGTTTCCGCTTGAACTCGGCGCCGAAGTGGTTCACGAGGCGGGAGTCAAAGTCCTCACCACCCAAGTGGGTGTCACCGGCGGTGGCCTTGACCTCGAAGATACCGCCCTCGATGGTCAAAAGGGACACATCGAAAGTACCGCCACCAAGATCGAAGATGAGGACGTTTTTCTCGGCCTCGACCTGCTTGTCGAGACCGTAAGCGATTGCGGCGGCGGTGGGCTCATTGATGATGCGGAGGACATTGAGACCGGCGATGATACCAGCGTCTTTGGTTGCTTGTCGCTGTGAGTCATTGAAGTAGGCGGGCACGGTGACGACGGCGCTTGTGACGGTACCGCCGAGATACGACTCTGCGATCTCCTTCATTTTGGTGAGGACCATTGACGAGATTTCTTCAGGGGTCTAGAGCGCGATTGTATGAGTTTACATGCGATACTGGCCAAGTAGAAGAATACTCACGAATTGCTTCGTCTCGCCACGGTATTCGACTTCGATGACGGGCTTTCCAGTCTTAGAGATGACCTTGAAAGGAAAGTGCTTTAAGTCCGATTGGACTTCAACATCGTCAAACTTGCGACCGATGAGGCGCTTGGCATCGAAGACGGTGTTGTAGGGGTTCATGGCGACCTGATTTTTCGCGGCGTCTCCGATGAGACGCTCCGAGTCGGTAAAGGCGACATACGAGGGTGTTGTTCGGTTGCCCTGGTCGTTGGCGATAATTTCTAGAGGATGTCGTCAGGCTCGGGGTAATGGACGGGGTGTGGGGGGCGAATGCGAATATGGTACGTACCAACACGGTCGTTTTGCCATACACCAACACATGAGTAGGTGGTTCCGAGATCGATACCGACAGCTTTTGGCATTCTGGATTATGGAAGCGCGGGTGGAGTTGATGCGGAGAAAAGGGAAAAGGAAGAAAATGGGTTGTGGAGAGATCCAAGTGAGATGAGAGACTGTGGAGAGATTCTCGTTGGTTTATATATCAAGGCATCGGTGGCGGATATGCTAGAATGTCGTAGAACGCACTAGAATCTTCCAACCGCCAGCGCTTCGCTTCCAATGGTCAACGGTACAAAGCACAGAGCGCAGCGCACAGCGTACACGGGAGTTTGCTGGCATCTGCCAGTCCAGTGGCATCAGCCTCTCTGCTGCACCTCGCGTCACGTCGGCACGTCGGATGCCGTGAGACCCAAATAATTCGCCAAATAAAGGCAACGCGTCACAAGGCAAGGCAAGCCGTGGGGCTGGGACTCTCTCGCTCCCCCGAGTTCCCCGGGTTCTAACCCATCCCCCTTTATCCTCATTGTCGCGCATATGTAATCAAAATAATCATCATCGCCCCCCATAACAGTCCTCAGGCCAGGACCGGAAAGTGACGCAATCTATGTTAACATGTGCCAGGCGACCTGTGCCGGAAAAAAAACGGAGGGAAACGATCATAAACCTTGCCGCCAATACACCTCGCCACTCCGAGCTATTAACACATTTCGGTTTAGCGGTGCCCCGATCGTCCCTCACGCTCGTGAGCAAAAATGGAGAGCTCGATTCCTTGAGAAAAAAAAAAGAGACTGCCTAGCAACTCAAGTACTCTCGAAAATCACGATTAATAAAAGTTGTACAGCATCCCACAGGTCCGCTCTGGGTCTTATATCGTTCGTCAAACGAAACTTTTCCTAGCAAGGCTCTCTCGTCCCCTCTCATAATGGCCACTTGCATGCTTAAAACTCACCCACGGACAGTGTCGGGAGCTCATGCCAATGCTGGTCGAGTTTTGGTTGCCCACCCCCAAGCAATCCCTACGTTGAGGTATGTCAATCACCAAGTCAAGGTTATTCATACGCTCACGTGGTCATGCACACACTCACAGGGGGAACGAGAGTGCGTGGAGTCAACTGAACAATCACGACGATACGTTAGCTCGCCGTCTAGTAACCCCGAACACTGCTGCCCCGGAACACTCGCAGACCTGGACGAATCCTTGTCATTTTGATATCCAGAACGTACCACACGTACAATCTCTTCCAGACAGTCCTCCTATTTTTTACGCCCCGTTTCCCGACCGGCTATGGAACCATGCAGACGCTCTCCCATATTTCCCACCAGAAATGGGTAACCACCAATTTACGACGCCGAACGACAGGCCCTTTATGTATCCCATTCAAACCCCATCTATTCGAACCAACCCTTGCGCCCGTCCGATCGACTATTCCTCATCCACGAACCCAAATGCAGAGTATCGCTACCAGGCCCTACCACATGTCACCGCCAACGCGTCAACAATGCTCGGGAGCAGCTCCTCAGTCTCAATTGGAGCCCCTCAGATGCATTTAGACAGCATCATCCCAACATACACCCAGCCGAGCCCGCCCACCCATCTCCAACCACCTCACCTCCCTCGCGAGTCTCCGCTCCTGTCAGAAGCCCGCAGGTTCAGACCGGGGAAAGAACCCGCGGCCGAATTCGAGCCCAACCCGGTCAAACTACACGACTCGTGCGAACGCGACGGCGGGGACCCGTTCGCGGTCGCCTGGACCCTCGTGGTGTTCAGCCGTGGTGTCACCAAAGAAGCCCTCGTGCGTACCCTCGACCGTGCCGAGATCGGCCGGATGGAATCCGCATCCGCATCTGGTTTCCCCGGTGGGTTTGAGCCACGCCAAGCGTACGATGGGTTTATCTCCAAGATCGGCGATCGCTATGAATGCGGACTGTGCAGAGAGGGAAAGAGGACGTGTTGGAAGAATAAGAAGGACGCTCCGCGTCACCTTCGTAAATTTCACTTTGGTTTAGGGGACCTTTGTGGAAGCTGGTGCGTTCTTATGGTGTACCCCTTGTTGGGTCTTATTGGATATTGATCATTTATTCTTCTCTACAGTGGTAGAAGTGTGTATTCCAATGGCGAAATGAATTCCCATCGTTGTGTACCTGTTGCTTGACCACGTAGCAATGCATGGTGGGATGACTCGATGACCTGCCGTGCCTCTATTTATACGCCTTGGTAGCATTATTATTAATATTATGTATTCCCCTTATCATGCCTGCTAGTTGGCACACGTCTTGTCTATTGTGGAACCTTCAGTGGTCATCTGTATTTATATGTTATTGCATATGGTCTACTCTATTTTTCTCTAATTACATATTATTATCATATCTAGGTATCTTGACAGCGAGGAGGTTATCATGGCCATTCATATCAACGTATCGGAGCATTGCATTGTCATCTTTAATTTGGGTAGCAGAACCCATCCTCGACGGCAATTAAAACACTTCTGCCATTCTGCTTACCGATGGGATTGCTTACATAGTAAACGAAACTGAAACGGAGAGGGGAATTGTCAGAAATTGGTGTGTGCGGGCTCCGAGCTCCAGTGCCCGAATACCAGGTGGATATTTATTATAATAAGGGTCTCATGATTTCGTGTTTGTAGCGGGCCCCCGTACACGGCTGCACGGACAAACACAAACAAGGTTCGAAAGCGTTCGACCGAAGCCATAGGAAAGAACTAAGTCGTAACAAATAAGATGTAAATACTGCAACCATACAATTCAGCACCTTTCCCCTTTCCGTAACACAACGCTGGGGCCCCGCGTGTCTGGCTCGTGGATGCGAATGCGAATGCGAATGCGTTGTATGCTATAGATCGTCAATGAGAGAGAGATTGTATATATGGACCAAATCGCAGGCAGGTAATTACTCATAACTTGGCTACAACCCAGAGAAGAAATCCGGATCGACACCTCCGCTATTCTTCGCCTTTTTCTTTGCTTTTTGTTGAACTTTCTTCTTGCGTTTTTTGGACGTCGGGTCAGGTGGTACGTCGGAGTCGTCCTCCGTATCCTCGTGCCAGGCGGGCTGTTGCACAGACTCGCTTGCATCTCCGTCCCCACCAACATGCGCAGCTTCCAGGTCCTCCTTCGCCGCTCCCTCCTCGCTTTCCGAGTCATCTCTGTCGCCCTCTTCCTCTCCCTCTTCCTCATCCTCATCAGACTCCTCTAACGCTCCCTCCAAATCTGTCATCTTCAGAACGGAATCGTGACTGACACTCCCCATCCACTTCCCATGACGGTCCATCTTGATGCGCTCCACCGGGAATTCGCCGTGGTCTGCCACAACACCGAGCAGTTTATTAGGATGGATCTGGACCAGCCGCAAGAGGCCATCCGAGCTTCCTGTTGCTATTACGTCTGCCGAGTGCTTCAGAAGAGGAGAAGAGGATGAAGAGGTTAGAGAGCAGAGCGAGTCGATCGCTTGTGGGTGGCCTGGAAAGCGATCTACGCTGTCTCCCCAGCCGCGTTTCCGGTCGAAGATGGATAAAACACCGAGTTGAGTTCCGACTACCACTTTGGTCCCACTGTTTCACGCATCTCAGTTCGATCTAAGTTCTGAGATCTAAGTTCCGCACACGTACCCTCGCACAGCGACGATACTCAGCAGCTCATCCTCCTGATTTTCGCTTTTTGCTACAGGGGTAGACTTGTTCGCGCGTACGTCGAGCACGGACAAGGTGCCGTCCCCGCTCGTCGCGACTAGATGCTTCTTGTCCGTGAGCCAGAGGAAGTCGGAGATGAAGTCATTATGGTGAGTGTACGCCCTTATTTCGGCTTGGTTTGAAGGTGTGCGAGGATCCCAGAGCTTAGGCAAGCGTATCAATGGTCTTCAGTCAGAGAAGAAGAGAAGGGAAGGAGGTACTTTTATTACACCGTCATCGTCACCTGTTGCTAGCATGTTCGGTAGAAGGGCTTTGATGCGGTTGATCGCGGCGCTGCAGAATTTTTGTTTGTCTTCTCAGAAAGCAAGCAAGGAGCCCAGAGAGAGAAATGTACGCGTGTGCATCCTTCTTCTCACTCAGTACCTTTCCAACACCGGGATCAATCGTACTAAATACACCAAAGTCAAACCCCCGCACCGAAATGTGGAATTTGTAGAAATTATTAGTTTCGCACTGACTGCAAACTCCTGTCCTTTGAAACATTGTACAGTCGGTCCCCTGTAGCGTTGAGAGCAAGACCACGACAAGAACGCTTCGTCGGGCGGATGGACCAGTCTAATGTACAGCTGCCGTCTTCGGAAGAGTAGGAGTGGGAGCGGATTTCTCCCGTTAGGAGAGCGGTATAGACATGATCTGAATGCGGGTGGAAATCAAGGTCGAAGACTTGGTTTCCCTGGGCGATGTCGGGCATCCTCCGCTGGCTGGCCGGGTTCAAGATTAATGATGCAAGCTGCCGGCAGCAAGGTGCCCCGAGTGCTTCTACCAACAATTATGATAATGATAATGATAAGAATATTGCATCAAATTCTGATAAAGTATTTGTTGGGTAGTGGGTTCAGAACAAAGCAACGCTACTTGAACCCCGACCCTCGTGGGCACTTTGATGGTGCGGCATGTCAGTGGCGTACTGGCTGTCGTCGCTATTATTTGCTCTCACATGCGCTAGCCTTATCTCTTGTGCTGAACGAGCTTCCTCGAAATATGGCCTCATCCCAGTTTCATCCGACAGAGTAACAAATTCAGTGGATTACCTACACCAGGAGACGCTCAACGTCGTCGACACTGTCCTCCTCGCAACCATCGATGGCCGCTTCCACGCCGTCAACCGCACCACCGGTCAGCCGGTCTGGTCCATGGCGGCCACACCTGGTCTCAACGACATTCTCCTCCCCCTCGTGCGCACGGACCACGACCTCGACAGGGAAGATGACGACGACGACGAGCCGCAGGAAGTGTACATTGTCGAGCCACAGACGGGCGATATATTCATCCTCAACCAGGACGCCGCGAGAGAGACTCCCCTCCGCAAGCTGCCCTACTCAATCCCACAGCTCGTTGAACTATCTCCCTTCAGTTTCAACGACCCAAGCGACCCCAGCGATCCTCCACGGACGTTTGTAGGCAAGAAGGAAACATCTATCATCACCCTTGATCTCACTACTGGCGCCATCCTCGGTACAACGACACATACATTGGAGAAATGTAGAAAAGGCGGCCATGGCGATGTAGACGACCATTTAGAGGCAGACGATGACTTCGAAGACACAACCACAAACCCAGCGAAACCCATCGAAGTGCAAATTGGCCGAACTGGTGGGCCCATCCTAAGAACACGGACGCGTGGCAATAGCTAATGGACTTCTGTGTCATATAGACTATCAGATAAACGTCATGTCCAAAACGTCGCTCCTTCAGACGCTCGCATTCACTGTCTATGGCCCGAACAATATTGACCGGGGGCGGCAGATGAACTGGGATCGTACACCTGACGACGTATACGTTCAGCCTGGATGGGAGGGTACAACTTACGCCTTTGGACCGCGCGGGGAGACGCCCCTCTGGATCAGTCGTTTCCCTGAGCCCGTCGTCGCGGTGTTCAACGTCGTTACTTCGAGCTCGAACATCAGCGCTGATACCCACCCTGTTCTCCTCCTCCAGCCCCGTCCACGCCTCCAAGACCTCTTCCCGACAAGATACCAAAAGCTCACGGGAATCGAGGACCGCACTGTCGTGGGCCGTATCGGAAATTCGCTTTTCGCAATGGGTAATGTCAATTTCCCTCTAGTAAACATCGCCCAGCTCCCCGACTCGCTGTTGTCTATCGACCCGGACAAGAACAAAGGAAACCCTAACGCACTTTCGACCACAACCCGCTGCCGGGACCTATTCTGCTTCCTCGGAGTACGCTTGACCAAGCGGGACGACGCGAGCTCGCGGCTTTCACGATTGTTGGATAGCCCCGAGCACTTGCACCTCAAAATCATGGATAAGCGCGAGGAAAGCCCACGCGGCGAGGACGCTCAGGAGCGCATTGGCGGGCACCCTACAGCGTCTAAAGTTGTAGTATATCCTACACATCCACCTCTATCGTCCCGCAAACTCCTCAGCGAGCTCGCGCCTTCCAGCCTCGGTATCAATGAGAGTGTCGCGGCCAACCAGGCGCCATTCCCACCGACTGATGCCGCAGCACACAACTGGACACTGCTCATTCCCTTCGTCGGGGGGTTTATTGCCGTCTGGTTGCTGTTAAGGAAATTTATCAGAATTAGTGATCATGTTCCCCAGCGCTTCCGCGAGCGCGGGTTGATACAGCCACTGCAGCGGGATAATCCACCTCAGCCGCTACCACCACCACAAGAAGCCAATAGAATAGCAGATGCGGAGAGTGAGCCAAAGGAGATGCCTGTGCCCCCTGCATATAGCGTGCATGCGGAACCCGGTCAACCAATTGCAAGTAGTTCGAGGGTACGGATTGAAGATCTGCCAGTGTTGTCAGAGAAGATTGAAGTCGTCGAAGAGGTCCCAATGCGTTCTGTTCTGGTACCTCCAGCGGCTCCGGCTCTGGCAGCGGATGAAGGCGGTGAGGGGAGCGAGAAAGACGAGGAAGACGAGGACGAGATGAAGGCCGGTGGGAAAAAGAAAAAGCCGCGCCGGAAACGAGGCAAGAAGAAGAATGGGCAACAGGCCAATGCCAATAATAACGCTTACGTGGAGGAGATCGCGGACGACTACGTGCAGGTGGCCAGACCGCCCGCACCCACGTCGCCCATCACGTCAGAACCATCACCTATTGCCAATATGTCCCTTCCCATGCCCGTTACCCATTCCCCCGCTTCGCTTGTTGTTACGCCTAATATTCTTGGTGAGCACCCATTTCCCCATCACACATAAGTGCTGACGTGTATCACCATCAGGCTGGGGCTCGCACGGCACAATTGTTTTCGAGGGTTCCCTGCAAGGGCGCGCAGTGGCTGTAAAACGTTTGCAACAAGAATTCGTCACGGTCGCCTCGCGGGAGGTCGCCATCCTGCAGGAATCGGACGACCACCCCAACGTGATTCGGTACTTCTACCAAGAGCGCAAGGACAATTTCCTCTACATTGCGCTCGAGCTCTGCCCTGCCTCGCTTGCGGACATCGTCGAGCGACCCGACGCGTTCAAGGAGATCCAGGCGGCGTTTGATCCCAAGCGTGCGCTGCAGCAGATCACGTCCGGCTTGAAGCACCTGCACTCGTTGAAGATTGTCCATCGGGATATCAAACCGCAGAACATTCTAGTCAGCAGAGCACAGAAAAACGGCGGGCACAGGATGATGATCAGCGATTTTGGACTGTGTAAGAAGCTTGAACTAGACCAGACGAGCTTCTTACCCACTACTGTCATGGGCGGTTCTGTTGGGTGGAGGGCGCCAGAGATTCTGCGGGGAGATGTCAAGCTTGATGAAGCCGCTGTTGCAGAGGGCGGGAGTGGGAGTGGGAGTGGGAGTGGCTCATCGTCGTCGAACCCGCCAACCATCGGCCCCTCGAATGCTGGATCCAACCCTGCTGGGACAAGGCTTACCAAGTCGGTGGATATCTTCGCCCTTGGGTGCTTGTTCTATTACACCCTCACCAGTGGTGACCATCCGTTTGGAGATAAATTTGAGCGTGAGGTCAACATTCTCAAAGGTGCTGTGTCGCTCGATGGGCTGGAGGGTCTGGGTGAGGAGGGCGCAGAGGCAATCGACCTTATACGGAGAATGCTTGCACAGGACCCACATGACCGGTACGTCTCCACTCGCTGTCTGTTGAATTTACATGATCCCAAGATCATACCACCCGCCCGACTCTTGCTTTGACACTCGAACACTGACGCTCCACGTTTCCCTTACAGACCGGACACGTCATCATGCCTTCTCCATCCGTTCTTCTGGACGCCCGGCCGCCGGCTCACGTTCCTCCAAGATGCGTCGGATAGGTTCGAGATTATGGAACGCGACCCGAAGGAGCCCGGGCTAGTTGCGCTCGAGACGAATGCGATCAAGGTTGTCGGACCTGACTGGCATAAGCGGCTTGACCGGGTTTTCAACGAAAATTTGGGCAAGTACCGCAAGTATGATGGGCGTTCTGTACAGGACTTATTACGGGCTCTGCGAAACAAGGTGCGCCTTTCAAGTGTATTGGACCCAATAGGAGACGGCGTGACTGACAGCCATCGCATTCGCAGAAACATCACTATCAGGACCTACCCGATAATGTCAAGCGACACCTTGGTCCTTTACCAGAAGGATTCCTAAGCTACTTTACGAGACGGTTCCCTGGACTCGTCCTGCACGTACATTCCACCATTAGCAGCCTTCCCCTACAACACGAAGCGATGTTCCGGACATATTTCCGGCTCGAGGACTCATAACCTTCACTCCTGTTCTTTTCTTTTCTTTTCTCCAGTCGCGTCGTCCGCGTAGCTCTTGATCTCTGTGGGTGTCCTAATGGAAAGCTCAATCGATATTCTCGGTCTCGTTGGTTGATATACATCTTTCTGCTCATTTATTTGTACTTTTGTATGTTGCTGCGCTCGGGTTTCAATAATCGACCGATCGATTTCTCTCTCGTCTACGGATCGAGCTATGGGCGGACGAGTAGGATACTTATCTGGCACTGAGGAAGGAATATGGTAACGTTCATTCCATACCAGTTGGAGACAACCAATGCGTCACCTCGTAGCACTGGTGCGGTATAGCGACCGATACCACAACACGTACGAAGGAGATGCAACGCAAAGTATCCTCTATTCGAAGTGAAACCGAGGGAATAGAGCCTAAATTGCCTTGTGAATGGGGTGCGATGACAAACTGGGGGTCATTTTTACTTTAGGGGCTCCTGTATTTCAAACAATTATCTCCTTGCTTCTGCTTGCGATTACGGGCATACCCACACGCCTCCTCTATTTGTGTGACCCCACCTGGTTCAATTCCTGTTCCACTTTTGCTGAACACCGCCTATGTTTATGCTTCCTGCATTTATGCTTCAATAGTCAGGATCTTGAAATATGTCTCAAGTTTCTTTTTTGTCATGATTTCGGCCCTCTTGTTTATTAGTTGTCCAGATGCAGATTGAAGAATTACAAGTGCGCCACCATCACTCAGCACCGGTTGCCGTTCCTTATGGACAATGTCACATCACGGTAAGGGGAGTTTTCTATATTTGTAAAGAGTGTAGTGCTTGGCTCTAGACCTGTTCGTGGTCATCGGATTGCATTTGTACACCTGAGCGCTCCAAATCCCTCGGTTTATAGGCAGGTTTGTCTCCATCCGCTCCTACGTGTAACCGTGAGTATGATTGAGTTCGAAGGCCGGGCGGACCATAGGGGTACAGCAAGCAAGGGTAAAGAAGAGGAGCTCACTTACCATCCTTTTCATTGACGGACCAGTGATCCAATATGGAAATGCGCATCAGATCATTTCCCAAGTTTCCAACGAGAGTACTTGACATCTTCTTACGCCGAGTATCGAATGATATTGTTGTTTCAAAAGGATCAGGACGTTTCGTGCTTGACCGAGTACCATGATCCTTTGAACCTTTAAGGTCACGACCCTTAAGGTTGAGAAACATGTGCGAGATCATGACCACGGTCATGACTTGTGCTAGACGTTGGAGGAGTAGTTGAAGAGCGCAAGGGAGCGTGGCAAAGGTGACTACCGTTGCAACATTAAGAGTAAATACCATCGCTGAAAAGGGATCAATATATGGTTTTCAATCTGAGACTCCAAAAGCTACCTACCAAAGTAGTAGAGACCATCCCGGAGCATGAGTTCTGCCATAGATATCCTAACCCCTGACTCCCGCAGTCTGATCGCGCGCAAGAATGTCAGAATAGTGATAACACCATCGAATACGACGTTTCCTATCCATCCAGCTATTCTCCATGGGCCGCTACAATAGAAACATTAGCACCTGTGGACTAGCGCTGATTAGGCTTTACATTTGCTTGTCTAACATAGCGAAGTAGCTGCCAAGAAAGCAGACTGGTCAACGTTAGAACATGGTGCGACGTGACAAGAGTGATTCCTGACCCATATATTGATCATGCACTGGTATAGTTATCAGAGGCTGGTTGAATGTGATGACAGTTGGGTACTTCAATCTCCTGAATTAGCGCAATGGTAGCAATGGTAGAAGTTATTGACTCACAATTTGCAGCCCAAGACAGCAGGCGTAGACAGTGATGAGAACAACTAGGATTTGGCGATTACCGCCAAACAATGCCCAACATCGAAGCGAAAGGATAGCTTTGGTACAGTGTGAGCTATTCGGTGATTAATTTCAGACTGCAAACTATTGACACACCAGCAATGAAGAACTGCGAAATGATTGTTTCCAGAAGAGGGAGCCAGCTATAAAGCGAACAGCTTCTGCAGATTCAGCATAGTTGGAGAGACAGGGGGAGGTTCCGAACGTACCTCTGCCAAAGGTCAATACCGGCTTACTTCGCGGCGTGGAGTGGACATACTTTACCCGTATCCAGGACCATTGGCAGAACCACAAAGTTGACAAGGTTCAAGTACCGGTGCTATCCGGGGTGCCCGATCTCAATTTCCATTGATCCGATAATGCGCAAATATTATTGGTACTCACTCCAACCCATAAGACCTTTGCACCGGACCATGCGCCATCCTTCCATACTCGTTGTATTTCATCGCCGAATGTCAGAAGGAAGTCGTATACCAGGATCACAGTAGCCGCAGCGTTGAAGTATCTTGCCAATGTTCTGCAATAGACCGGTCAATCGCCCTTCTGTATATTTTGCCAGGATTACTCTTACGACTCGTGAACTAGTTCGAACCAAGTATCCAAAGGGAGATCTGGCACTGACAAAGGACGGGACGCCATCCGCCGAAGGTGAGAGCGGAGAGGGCCAGAGAATAAGAAAGTGGGGACGCAATTGCAGTGGTTATAAGCCGAAGGACGAATGCGATGTCAATCGAAACGTTTGTTAATAGAGATGTCACACGAACAGGGCGACCACCGGTGCACCCCTGAAATCGTGATCGCAAACGCGTGAATATTGACTCTCTCAAATTTTTGGCAAAAGATCGACACCTCGGGGAGGTGTGACCGGCACATATTCTTGCGCCGACTAAATGCCTCCCACGAGATGTCGTGGAGAAGCACTGGCTTTGGGCGCTCGATTAAATGCCCTGTTTCCTGCGGATGACTTGCTGGGAAATCCTTGGGCCATAAACAATGGTGTTCTGTCAACCCTGTCAACAAGAAACTCGCCCCATTGAGATGTCTGACCAGCGACATCACACTGGTGTTCTCATCTTCGATAACGCTTACCCACCACGGATTTTCTCTTCTCTCTTGATTGGGGTTTCCCAGGATGTTCTATTCTTCTTTCAGTTGGGACGGGAACTAAAAGAAGGG
>Ga0307515_10004560_pt1 | contig 28547 bp, 13 predicted proteins | sample 17_EM_MG_FD_194513 | JGI IMG/M metagenome (GOLD analysis project Ga0307515, IMG submission 194513) | Populus trichocarpa ectomycorrhiza microbial communities from riparian zone in the Pacific Northwest, United States - 17_EM | ecosystem: Host-associated > Plants > Roots > Unclassified | place... | reverse complement strand
TAGATTTCAAGTTGGGTTCATGCTCTGTTCATTGCTTTGAACAAAATGAGAGCATTGAATAAACAAGAATGAAGATCAAGTTCCTAATAAATGCACTTGAGTCTTATCACAAACTTAATTAAAAAGCGGAGAAAAATCCCTAATATATTCATCCGGAGTAGTAAATTACTAGAATATCATCATTAAACATAAAAAGCAAGGGGGGGAAAATGTATCCTAACACAAGCATGATACCCCGCTTTCCATTTATCAAGCAGATAGGTCAACAGTTCCGATGCATTTGGGTAAAATTCTCCCACTCAGAATGCGAAGTGTGAGTTTGTTTCCTGCTAATCTACAATGTTTGCTACATAAACCAAAGAAAGAGGAAGACGGGGCGGAGTTGACGTGCAATGTGCATACAACTTCAAACCTTGCTGAAAATCCCAGGCTTGAAGTAATCAGGCAAGGTCTGCAATTTCGTATTTTGTCGAAGAAGCTCTATGAAATCCCAGTGAGCAACTACAGATCTTCTCTGTAATCTGGGTTCTCCTTCAATATGACAAACCCTTCAAGAATGGGTGAGAGGGGAATATACCTGCAGGAGAAGTAATCGTTAGAGTACTATCAAACAATAACAGAAAAGCTAATGGTGATTTTGAAGCGAAAATCTCACTTCTCGGTAGCCAATTCAGCCCGATCACCAGCAGCCAGAAGAACTGGCGTTGAGTGGGTCTGGAAACCAGTAATGGTCTTGGGTCTTCCAGCTTGACCAACAACATCAACTGCTTGTCCCACTCGAACAGGTACAGATAAAGGCTTGAGATTCTCATCCACTGTCAACAACATTCTTGGCTGTGGCCACAAAAAGAAAAAAACTTGTAGTAAGAAGCCAGTGATTCAATAGACAAAAAGGAAGCAAATAAGATAGGTCGATGTGTCCAGACTTGAACAAACCTGCATTGCTAAAACAAGGAAATAGAGGACATAGTGATATTTCCCCAAAATGATGGCCTTCATATCAAGACATGCATGAAGCATGGTTATTAGACCAGCAAGCGCGGTGCTGTTGGGAGAAAAAAAAATAACGCTCATATTCAATCTCATCAAGTAATTCCAGGGAAGTCAATTTTCTATAAAAAAAGATTACTTACGGTGATAGTAAGAAGCGATCAGAGTGATATGGATTGATGGTCAGCAGGCCCTTCCCCAAGTGTACGAGACCTTGGGCAATTCGCACCTGCATAGGCCAAGTGAAATCAGTCAACCAATCTTTGATGAATCCCAACAGCAGAATTACAATTCTGAAGACTTGTTTAGAAGAAGCATTACACAGAAAAGAAGGGTGGCATCTTTGTAATAATAGCTGGAAAGATTGCGAAGCATTCCAGCTATGCGAGCATTGTTAGTTCCAGCACCTATCAAACCTAAGGAAAAAACTGCAGCCTGCAATATTTGAACAAATATAACAACTTTTAGAGGGTAAGCAACAGAAGAAAACTTGTACCGTGAACCAAAGCTGGCTCTATCATACCATTGCAACTTCTGAATCTGTATCATGGCTGAGTCTACTTAATGTGTCCATAACATTAACCTGACACATAAATAGGCAACCGAAATGAAATAAACATCATCAGCAAACAAAACCTGTGTATCATTCTCAGAGGCAACTCAATGAGTAAGAATTTGGATCAGTAATCACAAGAAAAACTGTTTAAGAAAAAATATAGTACAAGAAAAACATGCCAACTTTTTATTTCCTCAAACTGTGGACATATAGAAAGAAAGCCAAATGCGCAAGTAAAGAGGGATAAACGTAACTGATTGGTTATTATCTTGCTTTTGTCATCATAGTAAGATCTATTGCAAGAGTTTCACCATTTCATAACAGGAAATAAAAAAGAATTTACTTGGTTTGCTTACACAGCCCTCATAGTTATTTCAATAGTCAGTTTAAAATCATCATAGTGTATCGTGCAAAATAGGTAAACTCGCAAGTAAAGAGGGATAAACGTAACTGATTGGTTATTATCTTGCTTTTTTCATCATAGTAGATCTATTGCAAGAGTTTCACCATTTCATAACAGGAAATAAAAAAAAATTTACTTGGTTTGCTTACACAGCCCTCATAGTTATTTCAATACTCAATTAAAATCATCATAGTATATCGTGCAAAATAGGTAAACTTTCAGGTCAATTCAAAGATAGTTTTATACCTTAGGATTTGAAATACAGAGGAGTCCAAGGGCCAAAGGAACTGCTCTACGAATATTCTGCTCCCCATATTGCAACAGATGTTCCAACGAGCGAATTGCCATTTCGAGGCCCAATTCCTCAGCCATTGCTATCATAGCAATCCCAAGCACAGCAGGTCCCTGGTGAGTTTCACTTTTCTCAAGGTGTTCAGCACAATGACCCAGAAGGTTTTGAACCTGCAAGAAAGGCCAGTAGTGCCTAAGAAAAAAAAGACTTAATATAACAGCATCATTAAATGAATTAAATAAAATACCTTAAGAACATTCCCAGTCCCGGCATAGGCACAGGAAAGCAGTGTCATATCACAATACTTTCTTATTTTCTCATTAAATGTCTTCGACACTTCTGCAGTGGCATCCACTCTTTCCTGTTGAAAAAAGAAAAACAATGGTAATTGAAATTACAAGAGTGTTCCACAGATTCATTGGAAGACAACATCAGATGCACAATAAATGAAACCCATACAAAATCTGGCAACAATACTAGATATAACAATACATGGCGTTGGGAAGTAATATTGGATTCTATAAGAGCCTCCACGAGTTGCAATTACCTGCTTCCCAAGATATAGGAGACCAAGGCCAAGAGGCAAAAATCGAATAAGGGGCTCCTGCAATTCTGACTCGCTCCTGTCCATTAATGCAAGTATAATAGCCTGTGCAACCTCTTCATTGCACGAAGAAACGCAAACCAAGCCCAATGAGATTGCAGAAAATGCTATTACATCAAGTGGAGCTTTTGCATCACTAAGTATCCCGGACAATTTACTGCATATCTGTCAATAACATACGCAAAAGAAATCAAATGACAACACACTTGTCAGCCTCTAATCATACGAGAACACATATTTCGCTCTAATACAAAATTCACAGACTCAAGGATAAATTTTAAGTAAACAAATGTTTTATACATTCCTAACCAGAATGATAATTTAGTGAATCAATAGTAGGTTTGATAAACTGAATACAAGATGGCTAATAAAATACACAGCCAATATCAGGGAGCTACAATTTCTACATCACACCAAGGCAAAAGACAAAAATTATTAGTCTACTAAAGATAATAACTGTCATGGACTCCATATTAATCAGCAAGAAAAAGAAAGCTCACCTGCTCATTCTGAGTACCAGCATATGCAATTCCCAACCCCATTATAGCACCAATTCGGATAGATGGATCTTCTTTATCAACAAAATCATCAAGAAGTGCCAGTGCCTGAGAAAAGAAATTAAGTCAGAGGGAGAGATAATTGATAGGTGACAAATTACGCTTCTCTGGCACAGGAATCAGGAGAACTCACAGGATCACAGTCATTTCTGATACCACAGTTGACAATTCCAACCCCTAGTAGTGCACCGGCAATCACATGATTGTCATTGCTGTGGAAATACTTATCAAGTTGAGCGAGCCCAGAGTCCACATCCCACATTAAAATCATACCCTGTTAAGGGTAACATTCGTGAGAATTTTGCTGCAGGCAGGTTGAATTCTTAGTAAATCATATAAAGTACAAAAGCATACCAGGCTTGCTGCAGCGCTGGTCTTCCCGTGATCTTTATTCTTGAAAAGCCAATTTCCTGAACCACCACTTGAAGAGTCTGTTGGAGGTGTCATTAACTTATCCTGTTACAAATTTAAGCAACAAATGTCAGCATAACCAACAACCTCAAGCATTTGCATGTGAAAATAAAAGATGTTTACCTGTCCAAATCCTGCATTTAAAAATGCATTAACAAATGTAGCAGCCAAATTCTGTCTGGCTGAATCAACACTAGCACCAGCACTAGCACGACCATCAAGCAAGTGTGCCTAACAGAAAGCAAGGGAGCAAATCATGAAGTTGGGGTAGAAAAGACATGGATGATTGAATTACATACTTGGCTAGTAATATAAAACCATCAGAACCATTAGTTAAAAATCTAATTCCAGCACCACATAGACCATCAAAAGTCCAAACCTTATAGATGTCTTCAGGAGATTTGGGCTCCATGACCTCAATGTCACGGGCAAGGGTAAGATAACCCTCAGTCAATTTGGTGTTGTTGATTATTTCCTCCAATACTTCCCTGTCCACATCATCTGCAGATATATCATCATCAAGCTCAAAAGCAGTGCCCTGAAAAAATGAAATGCCAGTTAACCACCAAGTACAAACATATCAATAATTGCCACAAAACTAATGTAATACACATTTATAAACTTACATGTCGAGCAAGGATGTAAGAAAATTGTTTCTTTTGCAGCAGATCATCACAAGATATATAAACCTGCTTGATATACTGCCACCATACAGAGTCATTGGGAATTAAAGCGCAATTACTTTTTAAGCATAATCGACTCAATATGTATTTGCATTAGATATAAATGACTCATACATAAGCTTACTTGAATCAATAAAATCAAATAATAAGCAAACCTGCGAGTTATCGAGGAACAATGCAATCTGAAGTGCACTAGCATATTCTCCAAATTTGAGATATATCTCATATGCTATTTTAAGAACTGCCAAATCATCTGGTCCAGGAAGGTATCTGCAAAATATTGCAAAATGAAATGTCAACACAAGGCACACATGATCTGCTATTCAGCATAGAACATGGGTGAGGAGATTGATCTTTGAAAGCCATTTTTTATTATATATAAATTTTTTTCCTACTCAGAGAGAAGAATTGGAAGTGAAAACTTCTTAAAAATTGTATTTCACAAGATTCTCTCCTCTTTAATTCTTCACCACTCAATATGATAACTGGTCTAAAGTTGGGCTTACTTTCAAACATTTGTAGTAGTTAAAATACATATACATGAGCATTTACTTGAAAATTGATGCAATTAAATAATGATAAGATACTATGAGGCTTGTTTTGTGATAAGATTCTATAAAAACATAAGTCTGAAAATATTTATTCTTTGAAACTATCGATCAACAAGCCTGAGTAAAATCATGGTTGTCATTCACTCACTTTGCTGCACTGGTGAGGTAGAGACAAGTCCTCTTGAAATTTGTTTTATCCACATGCTTACTTAAAATATTAAGATCTTCAACCTGGATTTAGTCAAATCAAAATATTCAAAGCTCAGTGGAAGAAAAGAAAATTCATAAAAGAATGCTAAGATTGAAGAAATAATAGTGTTTTACCTCCATTAATAGGTCCACAGCTTCGGGTTCAGCATTGTGCTGCAAAACAGAAAAAAATTGTTAAATATAAAACACACAATTATCCTCTCATGATGTGGGGCTATGGTTAATGGTAATTAGATATTTTCAGAACAAACTTGGTACTTATGTGTACATCAAGACTCAATATTGCATCCATGTTCCATTTAAGGGAACCAATCTCAAAAGTTGATTTTAAAGAGTACCTTCATGTGAAAAGCAACAATCTGTTGTACAAGCTCAATCAAATCATGAACCGAGGCCTCTTCAGTCTGTAAGCAGCACAAATATAATTGGTATGAAACTGGGAACAAATACCAGAGTTCAGAGCAAGTTCTTCACAATTAAATACAAAACAGCTCTGAGCATCATGACCTGAGGTATGGTACCCATCTATAAAAGAGCCACAGTGGAGGCAATGAAAAGCTTAATGCTAAAGGAACAAACACTAGAATATTTGCGTAGTAATTATAATAGAGAGAGACATCATGCTTTTTTAATGTGATTCTCCAGATAGCATAGTAATGCTTTAAACTGTAAACCTACTTTTGAAGTATACTTTAAACTAAAAGTATACATCAAAGTGAATACCCTTATCATTGCCTGAAAAGTCAGTAGATGTGTCATCATCACCATGAATTTGTTTCTTCTTTTCTGCTTAACTAGTCATTTCAATTTTCAAGAGTATCACTACATAATTAAATTCCAACCTGTCGCTTTGTATGCTCTTGAGCAATTTCTCCAGCCAAGTTCCTGCCGACAAAAAAAAAAAATTCATGATGATAAGATTGATCCATATGCATCAAATATATGTATCTGCTTGTGTGTCTTCACAACTATTAAATGCTAAACGAACTTCTCTGTCCAGTTACTCCAGTAGGTTGTTTAAAAAATATAAAAAAACAAAGAAAGATTACATAATATGTTGTGGGCATTGCAGATAGATACAAAATTCATTCAGGAAAATAAACAATACTAGTAATTCACAAAAAAAAAAAAACTGGGTGACTGAGTCCTAAGAAAATGTTGCAACACAAAAATGCAAGCACAATTTTTAAAGCCATTGAAGAAAAAAGAAAAGGCCAGTCATTATCAAGCTTTATTTCTTATGACCAAGGAATAAATTTTATTAGAAGAGACGGACTGATTAACTGAAATCAAAGGAACAAGACATCCTCTTGAAAAGAAAGAACATTCCAATTCTTGGAATTTACCATAACAAATATGCTTTAACAAAACTTGTAGCTGTGCTCAATATATTGCAGGCCCAAAAACTAATACACATAGCATTGGCCAGTTCTGTTTTTTCAGACATTTATGGATTGAGAAAACTTAAAATTTCAAGCTCAGGGAAAATAAAAAAAAAAAAACACAATCACAGCAGCACATAAACCAAGCCTTTATCATCATTAGAAGCCCTAAAAGAGCATGTTCAACTTTATCTTGTAAGATATGAAGAGTGTTCTCAGTGTGAAGATCTCACCTTACATACTCATGTCCCCATGAACCAATATCACCCTCTGAACCCAACAATCTGTATTTTAAGCTTTCCTGAAAGTCATCAAGTGAAAAATAGATATACATGAAGGAACTCCAAGAGCTTCAGATTAACATGTGCAGAAATAAACATTCATAATCATGCATCAAGTATGATAAGCAAGAGAAAAATATGTGATAAACAAAACAAACATTTTCTTTTTGAGAATGATAAACAAAATACATTAATAGGAATCATGGGGGAAATATATGGGTGACAAGAGCAAAGATGCAGACTGAGTACACCCCTGCATAGAAATCAAGCCAATCACCAGAAAATAAGATGGAACACATTAAAAACATCTAACATGTAGGCATACCCGTTCTCCCTCGGCAGACATGGTGAGCGCCAAGACTGAGAGTATATCTGCCAAGTATTTCTGCAGAACAAAAAACAAGTTAATGCCCGAGCTTTTATGAGTGAAATTAAGGGACAACATCCAATTTGACAATTTACCTTCAGATCAGACTCAGCCATGTTTTCATAATGTGCTTTTAAGGTTCCATAATGTGCTCGAAGAAACTTCAATGGCTTTGGAACTGAAGTCATCGAGCTTGTTGAGCTTCGAATTTCCTGTCTGCAAAAAAAAAGAAGAAGATAAACGCATTGTCAATACCAATACTCAATTAAGTCCTGCAACTTGATACTAACCAGTAATCATTTACTATTTTAACACACATATGAAGCCATGCAAGATATTGTCAATCATTTGATACACAACTCAAGAAGCTGAAATTCATTTTCACCCTTGAATATCCCACGGAACAAGAAGAAACATATTCACAACCATTACAGCATTTGTCCACTCACAGTTACCAAACACAGTCTTAACTCAGTACAACAATTAACAAAAAGAACAAGCCAGACCACCCATTTATTAAGTGGCCAAGAGCGCGCACATTCCCCTCCATCGATCTCATAAATATCCATGCAGTTACCAAACATATCCTAAACAACTTCCAGGTCGAACTCTACTTTTGCTAATACCAAACAAATAGCCCTAAATTGTAAGAGAAATCCCATAAGCTTGTACAATTACTACAATTCCAATAAGAAAACCAATTGCATTCCTGTAAATTACCAAATTTCCATCTTACCGATAACCCAATACTTCAACCACACAGCTTCAAACCCCCCCCTAAAAAAAAAAAACCTAATTCACGTCCTTTAACATTTCGCACCCTTCACAACAGCTCCACAGTCTCAAACTGCTTCCAATTCATCATCATCAACAAATTAGCAGAAAATAGCCCTAAAGTTCAAAACTTTTAATGAATCAGTGATTACCTCAAGCTCTCGAGAGCGAGCTTTTGAATCCCAGGTTCAGGATCTTGAACTCTTTCCACATACAACTCTAATTGCTGCTTCAATGCCAAGTCCTCCTCTGACTACAAAGCAAAACCCCAAATCGATTCAAAAAAGAACCAAACTTTCTATAAATCTACGTCACTGTAAACCCTAAAGTAAGAGATTATAGTAATTAAAACTTACTAAATCCTCATCTTTCTTCTCTTCTTTCTTCTTCGACGGCGGCGCCTTCACCGGCGCCTCGTTTTTGGATGCGCCGCTGCCGCCGCTCGCCTTGTTCAGGTCCGGAGCCATAGTTTTTCAATTGAATAGGGATTAAATTGAATTAATTTTAGATTAGGAGAACTGATAGAGCAAAACAGTAGAAGAAGAGAGGCAGCACAATTTAACTTTGATTCAAGTGAAAGAAAGGTATATATATCTCTCAAACCGACTTAGAGAAGAAGAAACTTCATCTAGGGTAAACTATATTGTAGTCCTCATAGATGTTTTTAATGTCCACATCAATCCCTATATTTTTAGATTTTTAGTATTGACTAAAGTTTTGAAATGCCAGAAATGACCTTTTTACATTGAAGGATCAACATTTGAGAGATTTTATTACATTCTTAGTATATTGGCGCAGGTGGGACCAATTTTTTTTAAATATAAAAAAAACATTAATAACATATGGATTTTCTAGTAATGCCATTAAACCAACACAAGCGGGGCAAGTATTGAAATTCATCAACCTGACTCTTGACTAATATAATTTTTTAATCAAATATATAAAAGCTAACTCAATATAAAATAATTTGATTTAATGAGTTTAAAAAAAATACAGATAATCGATAAAAATATAAATCAACTTATAAAAAAAAAATTAAAAGTATTGAAATGATAAAATATTGGATGACCCTGAACATACATGACTCAGTTCATGAATCTAAATTGATTTAATAAATTTTTTGAAAATAATTTTTACTTAAATATACGATAAAAATTAGAAACTTGCAACTTCAAGCATGAATCATAAAATAGATATTTGTTTGAAACTATGATAACCCTAAACAAAACAGGAAAAAAAACCATTCATGAAATCTATTTTACAACCAATTAAACATCGATTGATGAAATCGAGAAAAAATAAATAAAATAGTTTTTTTAATTATCATCGACACTAAGTGAAAGACCAAATTGCCTTTGAGATGACGATTAAACCCCTAAAGTCAAGCTTTAAAAGAGAATATTCTTAACAAAAAAAAACCTTATACCTAGGTTAAGTGTTGTTTTGTATTTATAGGCATTATAGTAACTTAACCTTGCAAAAAAAAATAAAAAAGATAATAATAACCTCAATTAATTAAAAAATAGCTAATTCATAATAATTGAAGGAGGGCAAGTATGAAAGCCATTGAAGGAGGGCAAGTATGACACATTCATGCGTTTGAAGTTACTAATTCGATTAGCCAAAACTATCAAGGCTGATTGGGTTGCCCATTTTTGAGGCTTCGTCAGATAAATTCTGACGTCATTGTCACCTAAAAGTTGGTAGATGAGATTCACATATTTCAATTGAATCCAACCTTATTCAATTTGGAAGTTTATAGCTCCACATTCATGCATTTAAAGTTTCCAACTTGATTAATCAAAACTGTAAAAAACAAAGGCCAAGTGACCAAATGACATGTCACTCACATTCTCCTCTTTAATTCTGAACGATGTGTCGTTTAGGGTTTTTGATTTAGGATTGGAAAATTTTAATTGTACCCCTATTCTTTGAATCTTTTTTAATTGCATCTATAATCGCATTCAAACTTTTAATTTCATGCAATTTTACCCATGACAGACTCATTTTGATCATTGGTTCTGAATTTTTGCATTTTGACCCTCAATTGACTAACAAACTTTAATTTGATCATGATGTTTAAGTGAAATTCGAAGTGATTGAATGGTAGATTATTGATCCTTGCATGATTTTCAATATGCATGTGCCTTCATATTGACCAAATCTGGTATGATTTGGAACCCATGTTGCTAGGTTCATGTTTGGTGGTTTTCATTTTTTGTGTGTTTGATCCGTTTTGTTTAAGAATTTTTGAGTTTTTGTATTTTTTAGGTGTGTAATCTATTTTTTTTAATTTGGTTTTGTTTTTGGGTTGTTTTGAGGCCTAACCAAGATTTTTTGGTTGGTTTATGGTTGAATAAAAAATTTTCAAGTCAACCCTATCAGATCAACTCGGCCGCAGTTGGCTAGATCAAGTCGACGCGGACAAAACAAATCTATGTCAAAGGGTTTTAATACCCTGTTTGATTTGTCATGTTTTTGGTAAAGGGTATTTTGATTTAAAGGGTGTGTTTGACAAACATCTTTTAAGCTTATTTTGGGTATTTTTGTTACAAGAAAAAAAATGTTTTTTTTCCCAAACAAAGCTTCAAAAAATAAAAATAATTTTTTTTCTTGCATATTATCATAACTCAATTCTGGGTTATTCCCTGAAATTTATTTTTTTTTCAAAATAAAAATAAAAAATAAAAATAAAATAAATGCTGGTAACGTGGAGAAAGTAAGGCCGAGAAATCAAGCTGTAATTTTTGGAGAAAATTCAAGACCTAATTGTACCCCTATTATGCCTAAAAATGGAGAAAAAAAATGCAACTTCAAGGTCAAATTAAATTATTATTGGACGAATTTGCATAAAAATTAAGTTCAAAGATATAATTAAATTTTTAATAGGCCAATTTGATTTAATCATGGGTCAAATTAAATTTTAATTATATTTAAGAGTTAATTTGGGTCCAATTAAAGGATTTAATTAAGTATAAGGACTTAATTATACTTTAAATGAGTCAAATTAATTTTATGATTTTCAACTAAAACACATTTTACTGTTCTCTCTCTCTCTCTCTATATATATATATATATATATATATATAGTTTTATATAAATTCAATAATTAACATACATTGCATGATAAAATTAGCATTAACCAGTGGTCACTACATCATTATGTAATTATATTGAAAATGATTGATTGAATGATTATTTGATTATTTATATCAAAAAATATATATTTGAAAGTGTTGATAAAACAATAAATTTATAACGTTTTCAACATATAAAGTGTTCTAAATAGCAATCATGAATTATAGAAAAAGTAGAATTTCATGAGGTATCTTTATATATATATATATATATATATATATATATAGAAACTTATAATTTTTAAATTTTTTTAATCTTAATTAATTTAGTTATATACTTGTATTATTTTGCTTTAAGAGAATGTTTGAGAGTGCAGTAATGGTTGTTTTTCAAAGTGCTTTTCACTCGGAAATATATTAAAATAATATTTTTTTTATTTTTAAAAAATTATTTTTGATATCAATACATCAAAAATATCTGAAAACACTAAAAAAAATATTAATTTGAAAAATAATAACAATTTTTTTTAATTTTTTTAAAATATTTTTGAAAAATAAAAACAAACAAAACTTTAAACTCATTTGAAAGCAGTTAAAGCAGTCTTAATCCACTTGATGATGCCTTAATCATGCTGATAAAAAAAGACTAACACATTGAGCACCAAGTGTGAATATAATATAAATAATTTAATATTGCTAGGAAGTTTAAAATGTATTTTCTTGTCTTTTCCTTTCCTTTAAAATTCTATATGTTTGTTGTCTTTATGCAATTCGTTGGATTCTGCTTTCTACGGCCTTTTCTCTCACATTTTCACACTCTCACCCTTCCGCGAAGATCCACCATGGCTTCTGCTTCCTTCTCCTTTTTTCCTCTCCCGTATTCAGGGCTTTTGGGAATACAGAGCAGTGTATTTTTAAATTTTTTTTTTGATTTTTTAATATTAATACATTAAAATTATCTAAATACATGAAAAAATATTAAGCTTTTATATGATTCTCCTTTTTTTTTCACAAGTATTTAACCGTTCAATTTATAAAAGCATCAGTCTTTTTTATAAACCATCATTTACACTTTTTAAACTTGCTCTTATAATAATTATTATTTATGTGATAATTTCACCCATGTTTTTTAGCCTTATACCAAATACCTTCTAAGAGTAATACCAAATGAAGTTTTTCTAAAAAATATTTTTAAACCTAGTAGTTTTATGTGTTAACATTTTAGCCGGAAACTTCATTTTCCAAGTGTTTTACTATGTGAATATTGAGTTTTAGTCCTTGAAATTCTTATAAAAGTTTATTTTGGTTTCGAAAGTTTTTTTAATTTTAGTTTTATCTATTTATATTTAATTTTAAAACTTTATTTTTTTCACATTTCAATTCCTTGATTTTACAAGTATAAAGAAAAAGTTGTTAGAAAAAAAGAGAGGAAAAAGAAGTATTTTGATGAGTCATATTTCAAGAACAAAAAATATTAATTTTAGTGTCAATAAATTTGTTTTAAAAGAAGAGTTCAATGAATGTAGTTTTATCATTTAATCATGTTGGAAAAGATAAATTGGTGTTTATAAAGGTTTTTTTTGTATGGTTTTATTTTTTTTAATATTCCAAAATATTTTTGGTTAAAAACAAGTTGAAAATTGAGTTTTTACCATCTAAAAATTTAGATTTTAATTTCCTAATAAATAACGATATGTTATCTGTCCAAGTAAATAATGTGTCATCTGTTTTACATTAAAAAAAAACTTAGACAGATAACATATTGTATGCTTTTTTAATAAAAAAAAAATGCAAGCCTGACCTTCTAGGTTGAGTGGAGCCTGACCATTTTTAAAAATCAGGCGTTTGAGCCTCGGCTTTAAAGCATAGGTGCGCATTAGCTTCATGGCCTTTAAATATTGCACATGAATCTTTACAAAAGAATAAAATATATATTTTATTATTGTGAATTTTTATTTTGTTATTGTGAATTAATTATTTTTTTTAATTTTTCCTTACAAGCTCATAAAAAATTATCAAGACATTGTTTTTTCTTTTTTTACTTAAATTGTTTTTTCAAATCATGATGAGTTTTTATTAAAAAACAAATGCTTCTAATAAAAGAGACATGTTTTCTTCAAAATAAAAAAAACAAATGAATAAGGAAAATTAAGGGGATTTTGACCAAAGAAATATATTTTTTCCTCATGAATTTAAATTATATTATTGAGAATATTGATTTTAATTACTTTAAGTTTTATTTAAAAAATCATGTTTTTAATACGTGTTTTGTCAAAATAGAAAAAACAAAATAAAAGATGAAGATTTTGACAAAAATATATTTTTTCTATAAAATTTAAATCTTTCAAATATTTATTTTAATTGTTATATAATTAAATAAAAATTAACTATAAAAAAAGGTCTCGTTGCCTTGCTATTTCCTCTATTATAATATTTAACGCATCCTTATTATTATTGACTAACATAACTCTCTTCGGTATGCACTTAAAATATATTTTCATATGTATATATCTTCTTCTTTTTTTTAATTAAAAAAATAAAGTTTTTAATTTAATCTTGAATTAACATTCATGATTTTTTTTACGCTTATATATTTTTAAATTCATTATATTAAACACAGATATTATCTTTTTATACTTCAATTAACAAATTTATTAATACTATAAAACACACCAATAATACCAGTCCCTTATAGCATCTCCAATGGAAAATAAATTTTTTATTTTTTATTTTTTGCACTCCATTTAGCACATGGGTTGGAGTTGCTATTAGTCGTGGAGCGCTGATACAATATGATATAATTAATATAATATTGTTATGAAGCCGGCTTCCACGAGTTTTCTTGGCTCTTCTTTTCCTTTAAAGTCTACGTCTTCCCATCATGCAATTCAGTGGCTTATTAGCTTTCTGCTACTATCACTCTCTCTCACATAATCACTCTCTCACCCTTTCTGCAAAAATCCACCATGGCTCTGGAGTTGATCGGAGGGTCAATTCTCTCTGCTCTCATTGAGGTTCTGGTCGACAGGTTGGCCTCTCGTGACGTTCTGGGCTTCTTCAAAAGCCACGAACTCGATGGTGGTCTTCTGGAAAAGCTGAATGAAACACTGAATACTGTCAACGGACTACTCGACGATGCGGAGGAGAAGCAGATTACAAAGCGTGCTGTGAAGAACTGGCTTAATGATGTTAAACATGCTGTCTATGAAGCTGAGGACATATTGGAGGAGATTGATTATGAATATCTACGATCCAAGGACATTGATGCCCCTCGACCTGACAGCAATTGGGTAAGCATAGAAGCAGATTACAAAGCATAGTTCTTGCTTCCTCATAAAATATTTGTATTGATCTCTCTATTTTTTTTTTTTAACTTTCATGGATGCTCGCTAGCCTGTAAAGGAGGAAAAAATATTTTTAGGCATGGTTTTTGTCTTTTGTGAGTTTTAATAAAAGAGTATTCATTGTTATATAAGCAACTAATATTATTGGCTTTTGGTGTCTGTGGTGAAATTATGCTTGCAAATTCTCATTTATTAACTAGTTTTCTAAACATGCGCTTTGGATTTTTAAAATCTGAATTATTTATAAAAATATTGTCAATCTTAATTAAATTATATATTTTTTATAAGAACATAAATAAATTTTAATTGTTCTGAAAAAATAAGGGATATAAAACTGAATTGTCTTTCAATATTTTTAGTGATCACGAATAATTAGGACTTACGAGACTCAAAACCCATTATTATAAATATTAAATTTCTTAGTAATTATATATATAATAATCACCAAGAATTATGCACTGATTTTTTAGTAGCACAATTGTAAATTGAAATGATATTTTAAATATTAAAAATAAATACTTTACTTTTTAATTGCTAAACAATTATTTTTGAAAATAAAATCATTTTTCCATTTTTATTCTAGAAAAAAAAATTAATTTCATTATATATATAAAAATTAATAGTAAGGGCTATGAAAATCACTAACGGCATTTTATCAATATCTTTTTAAAACTTGAGTTTTACTGCTTAATTACATTGAGTTAGCATCAACAATCGTAAATTCTTGAAAAAGATCTGCAAAAAGAAAATGTTTACATTAAATTAGCATCAACAATTTAATGGCATTAACTTATTAATTCACTAGATGTAAAAATCTTAATATTGTTTTTATTTTGATATTATAAAATTATAATGTTTTCCTGAATTCTATCTCATATATTTAGTCCATCATTGCAGGTAAGGAATCTGGTTCCACTTCTAAATCCAGCTAATAGAAGGATGAGAGGGATGGAAGCAGAGTTACAAAAGATCCTTGAGAAGCTTGAATGTTTATGTAAACAAAAAGGTGATCTGCGCCACATAGAAGGTACTGGTGGAGGGAGGCCATTGTCAGAGAAAACAACTCCACTAGTTAATGAGCTTGATGTATATGGAAGGGACGCTGATAAGGAAGCCATAATGGAGTACTTGTTGACACTACACAACACAGATGGCTCAAATTTATGTGTGGTTCCTATTGTGGGCATGGGCGGGATTGGTAAAACCACTCTTGCTCGGCTTATCTACAAAGACGAAAGGGTAGAGCAGTGCTTCCAATTCAAAGCCTGGGTCTGGGCTTCTCAACAATTTGATGTTGCCAGGATTATTAAGGATATTCTTAAGCAGATCAAAGAAACGACTTGCCCCACCAAAGAACCAGATGAATCTCTAATGGAGGCAGTGAAAGGGAAAAAACTTCTACTTGTTCTTGATGATGCGTGGAACATTGAGTACAATGAATGGGATAAATTACTGCTACCTTTGCGGTATGTGGAGCAAGGAAGTAAGATTGTCGTGACAACGCGGGATGAAGATGTAGCAAAAGTCACGCAAACTATCATCCCCTCTTACCGCTTGAATGTAATAAGCGATGAAGATTGCTTGAAGTTGTTTGAAAGGCATGCATTTAGTGGTGTAAATTCTGGAGCAGTCTCACACTTGAAAGCATTTGGCAGAGAAATAGTGAGAAAGTGCAAAGGTTTACCGCTGGCAGCGAAAACTCTTGGGGGTCTTTTGCACTCAGAAGGAGATGTCAAGCAATGGGAGAAGATATCCAATAGCAGTTTGTGGGGTTTGTCGAATGAAAACATCCCTCCAGCTCTAACATTGAGCTATTATTATCTCCCGTCACACCTGAAACGTTGTTTTGCTTACTGCGCTATATTTCCTAAGGGTTATGAAATTCACAAGGATGAATTGATCACTAAATGGATGGCACAAGGTTTTTTAGTCCAGTCCAGAGGCGTCGAGGAGATGGAAGATATCGGTGAAAAATACTTTGATGATCTTGTCTCCAGGTCATTTTTCCAGCAATCAACTTTTCTTCCATCATATTTCAGCATGCATGACATCGTAAGTGATTTAGCTGCATACGTGTCAGGAGAAGTTTGCTTTAAGCTTGGTATTAATGAATCGGGCTCTGGGTTGGAGGGTGAAAATTCATGCTCGCTTCCAGAAAGGACTCGTTATTTATCAATCACTCCAGCGGCAGCATATGGAGGAGGACGTCGGATGTTTCGTAGCATTCACGGAGTCCAACATTTGCGCGCCTTGTTTCCACTATATTTTTTTGAGGAAGTTGATATTGAGGCACTGAATGACATCTTGCCAAATCTTAAGCGCTTGCGAATGCTATCTTTATGTCATCCAGAAGATATTTCTTCTCAGTTGCTCAATTCCATTGGCAACTTAAAACATTTGCGGCTCTTGGACCTTTCCGAGACATCGATTGAAAGGTTACCTGAAAATGTGTGCACCTTGTACTATTTGCAAGCTTTATTGTTAAGTGAGTGTCGACATCTCATTGAGTTGCCATCCAACATTTCCAACTTGGTCAACTTACAACATCTTGATATTGAAGGGACAAATTTGAAAGAGATGCCACCAAAAATGGGGAAACTCACAAAGCTTCGAACTTTGCAATATTACATCGTGGGAAAAGAGAGTGAGTCTAGCATGAAAGAGTTGGGGAATCTCTCACATTTAAGGAAAAAACTTTCTATTTGGAATCTCAGAGATGTTGCAAATGCTCAAGATGCTTTGGGTGCCAATTTGAAGGGTAAGAAGAAGATTGAGGAGTTGAGGTTGACATGGGATGGCAATACGGATGACACACAACACGAGAGATATGTACTTGAAAAATTGGAGCCTTCTGAAAATGTGAAACAGCTTGTCATTACTGGTTACGGGGGTACAACGTTTCCAGGCTGGCTCGGAAAGTCTTCTTTCTCAAATATGGTACAGTTGACACTTTCTGGATGTAAGAACTGCATCTTCTTACCACCATTGGGGCAGCTGCCATCTCTAGAAGAGCTCCAAATTGAAGGATTTGATGAAGTCATGGCAGTCTGCTCTGAGTTCTATGGAAGTGACCCTTCGATGGAGAAGCCATTTAAATCCCTTAAAATATTAAAGTTCAAGGGGATGAAAAAATGGCAGGAATGGAATACAAATGTAGCTGGTGCTTTCCCTCATCTTGCAAAGCTCTTGATAGCAGGTTGTCCCGAGTTAACAAATGGCTTGCCTAATCACCTTCCTTGTTTATGGATGCTTTCTATTCGAGAATGTCCACAGCTTGTGGTTTCAATTCCAGAGGCTCCCCTGCTCACCGAAATCAATGTATCTGAGGGCGATGAAAGTCGTATAATTGGAATATCCAGTCATAGGCTTGTGCAATATAGACGAGATCCCCAGCTAAAGGGAATGGAGCAAATGAGTCATTTGGATCCCTCTTCTTTCACTGATATCAAAATCGAGGGATGTAGTTCATTTAAGTGCTGCCAGCTAGACCTTTTACCCCAGGTATCCACACTTACCATTGAACATTGTCTCAATATCGAATCCCTTTGTATAGGCGAGAGACCTGTCCCTGCTCTCTGTCGTCTGACAATCAGACACTGTCCTAATTTGGTGTCTTTCCCCAAAGGAGGACTAGCTGCCCCAGATTTGACAAGCCTTGTGTTAGAGGGTTGCTTATATTTGAAGTCTTTGCCAGAAAACATGCATTCCCTCCTCCCTTCCCTTGAGGATTTGCAATTGATCTCACTTCCAGAAGTTGATTCGTTTCCCGAAGGAGGTTTACCCTCCAAATTAAACACACTTTGCATTGTGGATTGTATCAAACTCAAGGTATGTGGTTTGCAAGCACTCCCTTCTCTTTCATGCTTCAGATTTACTGGGAACGATGTGGAGTCTTTTGACGAGGAGACGTTGCCCACTACTCTTACAACCCTTAAAATCAAACGTCTGGGAAATCTGAAGTCTCTGGACTATAAGGGGCTTCATCACCTTACCTCTCTTAGGAAATTGAGTATCCAGAGTTGCCCTAAGCTTGAGTCCATATCAGAGCAGGCGCTTCCCTCCTCCCTTGAATACCTTCATCTCAGGACACTGGAATCTCTGGACTATGCTGTGCTTCAGCACATCACCTCTCTTCGCAAATTGAAGATCTGGAGTTGTCCAAAGCTTGCATCGTTGCAGGGGCTGCCATCCTCCCTTGAATGCCTTCAATTATGGGATCAGCGAGGTCGGGACTACAAGGAGCTTCAGCACCTCACCTCTCTTCGCACATTGATTCTCAAGAGTCCTAAGCTGGAGTCCCTTCCAGAAGACATGCTTCCCTCCTCCCTTGAAAACCTTGAAATCTTGAATCTTGAAGATCTGGAATATAAGGGGCTTCGGCACCTCACCTCCCTTCGTAAATTACGTATCTCTAGTTCTCCCAAGCTTGAGTCCGTGCCAGGTGAGGGGCTGCCCTCCTCCCTTGTATCTCTTCAAATCTCAGATCTCAGAAATCTTAAATCTCTGAACTATATGGGGCTTCAACACTTCACCTCTCTTCGCAAATTGTTGATCTCGCATTCTCCTAAGCTTGAGTTCATGCCAGAAGAAGGGCTGCCCCCCTCCCTTGAATATCTCAAGATTATCGATTGTCCTTTGCTGGCCACAAGGTGTGAAAGGGAGACAGGGGAAGATTGGCCCAAAATTTCTCACATCCGCAGTATAAAAATTTCTAATTAGAGGATGAAGAATTATGCAATAACAGTCTCCTGTCATTTGTCCAACGTGCTCAGGTATTTGCTAAATTCTCAGCCTTGCATCTACTTTGTTTTAAATTCTATTTTTGGAGCATGGCATTTTCACAACAACAGATCTTCACCGCACAGCCCATCACCACATTAGGTAGAGATAGGTTCCCAACAATTTGTTCAAAAACAAAGGCGGGCATAAACAGATCCCATCTTAAGCCGTGCATGATTTACAGTGAATCAGCAAATGCCAGCCCAAGATCATAATTCCTGTTTTCTTATTCTTTTCTGTTGAGGTTTAAAGTAATTTGAGATTCTGTATTCAAAGCAGAGTTATTAAGAAATAAAAACAAGAAGAATAATAGTGATCTTGCTAACATTGTATATCAGTTATTACTTGGTAATTCACTGGGATTTTATGAGATATTTAAAAGAAAAACGTTGATCAGAATATTTAGCAGTGCTTAATACTAAAAGCATTATATTCGTGATGGCTGTATGTTCAGGATTAAACTCGATAGATGGCCTATGCCCAGGATGAAATGAGGATGATGGCAAAGTGAAAAGAAAAGGTAAAACCTGAAAGAGATGACTGCTGGCCAACGATGCAGCATTTCAGAAATCAGGACATCCAAAATGATATATTTGATCCCAGTGCAAGCAACAGATCCAGAGATCTTGACAGAGTCGGATGTTTGCTTGCCTGTGTTGTTATACTTGGAACTCTGTATTGCCACCTTTTCGCAAACTACAAGATTTGTAATTTGCACCAAATTTAATCTTTAACTTGATTGCCGAGACAAAGCTCAAGCAGGCTTGATTTGTAATGCTCATATTCCTGAAGGATGTTTTTCTTAAAATAATTATGGAATCGCCACTTGCATCGTTAAAAAAACAATATAGCAAAATTCTCAGTAAAAGAAAGTTGAGGCATGAAACTCAAAAAAAAATAAAAAACAACAAAAAATATCCATGTCAATCACATGACCATAGACATGTAATTTAAATAATCTTATAAAAAAAAAGCGAAAAAAAACACTAAAACTAATTCCATAAACTTTAAATATTAAAAAATAAAATTAAAAAAAAATTAATTTTATAAAAAAGACTTGAAGAAACCAAAATCAACCCGTGCAAATCATGGCTCAATAATAAAAAAAAAAAGCTAAGTGATGAAATCTTAAAAAAAACCAATAAAAAGAGATTCAAAACAGAATAAACATGAGTAAAAAATAACGATCAAATTCAACATTAAAAAAAAATCAAATAATGAAAAATAAAATCAAAACAATATCTAATTAGATGAAGGATTAAAAAATATCAAAAGAAAACTTGTCAATTTTGATATAAAAATAAAATAAAATGATTAGAGATAAATAACAATAAATACTATTTTTATAAAATAAAAATAAAAAACATTAAAGAAAAAAATTAATAAAAAATATTCAAAACACAATAAATAACAATAAAAAAACATGTAATATAAATGTTTACCGCACATAACAACCATTGATTCCAAACAAAACCTGAAAATAAAAAAAACAGGACACCTGCAGTTATCAGGTCCGGAACTACCTGAAAGGCAGAACTGCACATGCCAAATTAATCTTACCCATAGCAAAATTCAAATATGGAAATCATAAAGAGAAATATAATTTAATGATTGGTTTCAATGGCAAGTGGATAAGCAAAAAATATTCAAATATGGAAATCATAAAATAGAGCAACGAAATGACAAAAATCGATCAAAAAACCCTGACTGAAAGAAGAAACAACACACCTTCGCCTCGTGTGTTCTCCATCGGTTTGTTCAAGAAAAAAAGGACAAGAACTGCAGCATTACCACCTCCATCCTCTCTCAGTAGCTTCTTCTTCTCCAATGTGCCTACCTTTTTGGTTCTTACATGTTCTAATGTTCTATACCTCCTCTCTCTCTTCTGAAGCATGACTACAAGTGAAGAAAACAACTCTAATCCCACCCAAGAACAATGCTTTAATACTAAATTTAATACGAGACAAGAGATTTAAAGTTAAAGAAAAAAGAAGAAGAAGAAAAAGCCAAAAAAAGAGAAGAAAAAGCTGATCAAATACTAAAACCCTATTTTGAACAAGCAATTAAGCTTATAGCTTATTAAATAAAATACCTAATAATAATTAAATCAAACTCAAAAAATAAAATCTATTTAATAAATCCTAACTAAAAATTCAAATAAATAAAACTAAAATATAAAATAAAACTCATTCTCTCAATAGGTTGGATTTCCTATCATTTATATTCTATGATTACGCAAATATGTCAAAAGAAGGTTGCACCTTCAGCCGTTTAACCTTTAAGAAGAAGTGAAAAGAAATGGTAGAAGCAGACATCAGGGTTATCCAAAATGCTCTATTTGATCCCCCATCCAAGCAACAAATCCACAGCCATCACAGAGATCTTGTCCACTTCTTTTGCCTTCCTTCTCTTACTTTTGTAGCTATTTTTTTCTACTTCTTTCTACTATCCATTCTAGAGCTATAGATTCTTATATTGTACAGAGAATTTGAGTCTAGTTTTTGAACAGTTCATAAGCCTCGATCCATTTTGTGAATTTTCAAGGTGGTGATGTTATAATTTCAAAAAACTATTTGCATGCACATAGTTATAGAAAATTTACCTATCACAATCTTTAAATAATCTTTTTATCTCTTTCTAAAGACATTTAACCATTTAATTTATAAATTTATAAATTTGCAAAACATGTTTAAAAACCAACTTTCACACCCTAAAATCAACACTTGTAATCATTGCTTATGCATTTGCAATACCATGCCAAAGCCAAATCAATCTTACTCATAGCAAGAATGAAAACAAAACAAAATAAAATAGAAACAACACCAAAAACATCCTTTATTCGTTATTAAAGATCTCCTCGTGAACAAAACAGAAGAACAAAGTGAAAAAAAAATATTGGTTTCAATGGCAAATGCATAAGCAAAAAATAATCAAATATGGAAATCATAAAGAGAGCAACGAAAGGACAAAAATCGATCAAAAACATCCTTACTGAAAGAAGAAACAACACACCTTCGCCTCATGTGTTCTCCATCGATTTGTTCAAGAAAAAAAGAGACAAGAACTGCAGCATCACCACCTCCATCCTCTTTCAGTAACTTCTTCTTCTCCAATGTGCCTACCTTTTTGGTTCTCACATGTTCTATGCCTCCTCTCCCTCTTCTAAATCATGACTACAAGTGAGGAAAACAACTCTAATCCCACCCAAGAACAATGCTCTAATACCAAATTTGATACGAGACAAAAGATATTTAAAGTTAAAGAAGAGAGAAAAGAAAGGGAAGCCAACGAAAAAGAAGAAAAGGCTTATCAAATACTAAAATCCAAACTAGAACAAGCAATTAAGTTTATAATCCACTAAATAAAATACCCAACAATAATTAAATCAAACCCAACAAATAATATTTAATTAATACATTTCACCTAAAAGTTCAAATAAATTAAATTAAAACATAAGATAAACCTTATTCTCTTAATGATTTGGACTACCTTCTATCATTTATGATCATATAAATGCATATTTCGAGTCTGTATCCCCACTATTTTTTCGTCTTTGGTGGAAACAAAAAGAGGTGCATATGTTTTTGTTAGGCAATTTTTTTTTTCCTGCCCTGAAATAAGAAAAAGAAGGTTGCACCTTTAGCCTTTGAACCTCTAAGAAGAAGTGAAAATAAAATGTAGAAGCAGACATCATGAATATCCAAAATGCTATATTTAATCCCTGGTCCAAGCAACAGATCCAGAGCTATTACAGATATCTTGTCCACTTCTTTTGCGATCCTTCTCTTACTTTTCTAGCTATTTTTTCCTATTTTTTTCTACTATCCATTCTAGAGCTTTGAATTCTTGTATTGTACAGAGAATTTGAGTCTAGTTTTTGAACGATTCATAAACCTCGATCCATCATGCAATTTCTCAAGATGATGTTGTTATAATTTCAAAAAACTATTTACAGAAGATTTATCTTCAAGGACAAGAGTTGAATCCTTAATAGCAACGTTTATATTCCCCACTTTTCATCCAAATTTCTTTAACAAGCAAGTCATATTTACTTTGTTATTATATTTATGTCATCTAGATTAATACCTGTTAGGTGGTCCGTGCTAAACCGCATGCCAACTTTTTATTTTCATAAAAAATATCAAAAAAATATAAGACCCAAGAGCGTTGGGTTTAACTGCAACACCGGATCCAAGAGCGTCGAGTTTGGCTGTAATGCCAAACCCAACAATAATATTTAACTTGTCTTCCTAAATTCTTATATTTTTAAATCTTTTTTTAAAAAATTATGGTTTTGCTACAATAGTATTATTTTAAATTTATCAATGATAATAATAACAATAATGATAATAATAATAATAATTTTTAATTTTACCCTTCAAATCAAATCTATGGTTGTTTTTCAATATTGATAATATTTTTTTTTCAAATTTATTAATAATATTAATTATAATAAAAATAATAACATTTATAATACAAATAATAATATTTTTAATATTAATACTATTAATTATAATAATTATAATAATATTTATAACACAAATAATAATATTTTTATATTAATATTTGTAATTATAATAAAAATAACAATATTTATAACACACATAATAATATTTAGAAACCTAAGACCTATTAGCGTTGGGACCTGACGCCGGACCCAAGAGAATTAGGTCCTGACGCAAGACCCATTACTGTTGGGTCTTGACGCAGGACCCATCAACCTTGAGTATTGAAGCCGGACCCAAGATAATTGGGTCCTGATACAAGTCCCAAGAAAGTTGAGTCATGACACAGGACCCAATAGCCTTAGATTCTAACGCCATACCCAAGAGAATTGGGTCTTGACACAGCAACTTGGGTGAGGCGTTCCAGCCGCAGGTTTTTTGGGTCTGGAAAGGGATGTCTGACCTAAGTTAACAACAATAATGATTGATTTTACCCTTAAAATCAAATTTATGTTTTTTTTTTATATTAATAATATTTATTTTAATTTTAATAATATTAATGAATTGAATAATATTTATAATATTAATAATAATATTTAACTTGATTGCCCAAGTTTTTATATTTTTTAATCTCTTTAAAAAAATTATGGTTTTTCTTTGATGGTAATAATATTTTTTAAAATTTACTAATGATAACAACAACAACAACAACAACAATAATAATTTTACCCTTCAAATCAAATCTATTATTATTTTTCAATATTAATAATATTTTTTACAAATTTATTAATTATAATCAAAATAATAATACCCCAAGTGCGAGGGTCTGCACCCATCACGCGGTTCTGCAGACCCAGGCGCGCGGGCCTACAGACCTGCTCTCCTGGGTCTGCAGTCAGTGCTCCCAAACCATCATTTCAATGTCAAATGCCTCCCAATAAAAAGACAACCCCACACTCCCCCTGTAATCTTTGCAACTCTATGTGACAAGAGCATTTTTGTCATTATACTGCTTTAATTTACAGTGCTTTATGTTTAGGTAAACAGTAACAGGAGCACTAAACCCTTTTAGCATATTATATAATAATTTTACTGTTAGTTTTATTTATGTGCTTGATAAAGTTATTTAATTTAGTTATGTAATTATATTTATCCTATACATTTATTAGTTGTTATACATGAAATATATTTTAATCATGTCACATTAAATAAAACAGTAGCATTTATATGCTAACAATTGCAGCTCAAGAAGAGAAGCCGCGAATGATAGAGTTGTGCTTGGTTTTTCTCAATATATCGTAGTCCATTTTGGTTGTTAACGTAGTCCATAAGCTTAAGAAGAGAAGAGAAGCTATGTGTTTGTTAATATATCATTGCTTCTATAATAATTCATCCCTAAGCTGATGCTGATGCTGATGCTGATGCTGATGCTGCCTAAGATTAATAGTAGAGATGCTATGTGTTTGTTAACGTAGTCCATAAGCTTTTGCAAAATAACATTTGGGTTGGAGAATGCTTTATTCATATGTAAAAACCATTAAAAGATATTAATTTAAATAAAAAAACATTAATTCAAAGCTTTTCCATACAAAACATACTTTGAAATTCACTTTATAAATATCATATTGTCGAAATTAATAGTGAAAGATCTACGTACTCAACCATGATTTTAAAAGTTTTCCTTGACGAACATGCCACGTCACTTAGCCAAGAAAATACGATGTTGCAGGGCAATCTTTAAAACTTATTTTTATTTAATTACGTGGTAATTAAGATAAATACTTGTAGGAATTCTAACAATTTAAATTATGGAGAATAAACTTATTCATTGTTCAATAAACACTGTGATTTGTTAGTATATGCACAGTGCTGTTTTATGTACAGAAAAGGGAGCCATGTTTTAGTTTATATAATGCGTTTGCACCGTGTTTTCAAAAAATTAATCATTTTTTTTATTAAAATTTAATATAATTTATATATTTTGAATTGTTTTGATATGCTGATATCAAAAATAATTTTTAAAATATTATTAATATACATTTTAATATAAAAAATTATTTAAAAAGCAATCATTACTATACTACCAAGCACTCTCTATTGTTACTATTTCATGAGAAGCTAATCCAGTTCCCATGAGAAGTAAAAGATCGTGTACAAAGTTTTTTATAATGACATTTTGTATTTAATTTTTTTGTTTTAAAAGAAATTAAAACTTTTTAATTTTCTTTTAAAATAATTTTTTTATATTCGAATGTTGTTTGAATATATCAATTTTAAAAAATAAAAAATATATTATTTAAAAATATTTTAAAAACAATTGTATTTCTGCAGAAAAACCAGCTATAAATTAACATTTTTAGCCGGTGATGGTGGCGGGCAATCCTGCCCCTGACAGTGACGGGCAATCCTGCCCGTCATTTCAGTGTGACCCCAGATGAAAACATTTCACTTTTTTTAATTACTGAAAATTTAACCGTTCATTTGCTAATTTCTTGAATAATTCAATGGATGCTGAAATTAAAGATTCTTGGCTTACAAATTTTCACTTCAAAGTGCAAAGCTATAAAATCCTCCATCGATTTTGAATTACAAATCATAAGCAATGTTGTACAAACCTAAACCCAAATTAAAAAATCAAACAAAATAAGTTTGGTATTTTCTAAAAATATTTTTTATTTAAAAATATATCAAAATTTATTTTTAAAATTTTTATTTTATTCTTAATACCAACACATCAAAACAATAAAAAATTACTAAAAAATATTAATTTAATATTTTTTAAAACTAAATATATTTTTAAAATACACCTAAATATAGTTTAAACCCCGATATCCAACTGTCACAAATCCCTTGACCTTGAATTTTTTTAGCAGTTAATTGTCCCAACAAAAATATATTAACTAATTGATCCTCCCACTAATATATAATAGGAATAACTATTACTTTGGCCAATCTATATTTTCACATTAGGAAAAAAAAAATAGCAAGCAATTTGAGAATAGTAGGGAATTACACAGAAGGCCTGTTGTTATGAGCTCATTCATGAATAATATAAATTATTATTATAATATTAGTTGAAAATTAAATTTATAAATATTTTAATATTATTTGGGTGGTTGTCAGGTTTAGATTCAAGCAATCTAAATTTAATAATTATATAAGATTCATGAGATTTGAGTCTAGTTCCAAGTTATTTGGTCTTAAACTCTACCACATCTAAGTTACTTTGATGTAATGCAAATAATAATAAAGATATTTATAATGATATTTTTTTAATAATAATAAAAATAATAATATTTATAATAATAATAAATTTTTATGGCTCCTGCTTTCTACTACTCTTTTTCTCTCACATATTCCCACCCTCACCCTTTCTGCAAAAATCCACCATGGCTCTGGAGTTGATCGGCGGATCAATTCTCTCTCCTGTCATTCAGGTTGTTTTCGACAGGTTGGCCTCTCGTGAGGTCCTGGGCTTCTTCAAAAGCCACAAGCTCGATGATGGCCGTCTTCTGGAAAAACTGAATGAAACACTGAATACTGTCAACGGACTACTCGACGATGCGGAGGAGAAGCAGATTACAAGTTCTGCTGTGAAGAACTGGCTTAATGATGTTAAACATGCTGTCTTTGAAGCTGAGGACATATCGGAGGAGATTGATTATGAATATCTACGATCCAAGGACATTGATGCCCCTCGACCTCACAGCACTCGGGTAAGCATGAGTTCTTGCTTCCTGTTTGATTTTATAATAGTTATGGTTGTAATTTGAAAAAAATTATTTTTAAAAAGATATTTTTAGTTAAGATTAGTTTAAAACAAATATATGTTTGATTAAAATTATAGTTGAAATTAAAGTTAAATAAAATATAATTTAATGTATTTGATTAAAAGAATGTTTTTTATAAAATAATTATAAAATATATATATTAATATTGACGGTTTTTAATTTAAATATTATAGATTTAACCATTGCTATTATATCATGAAATAAATAATATTGATATCAAATATTTTTTATTGTTCGATCAAATTCTGCAAATGTTATATTATCAAGTAATTTCATAACTTTTTAAATAAAATACAATTAAAAAAAATAAAAATTAATTTTTTTTAATTAGATCAAACCTGGTTTAATATATTTAATTTTAGATTAGATCCGGTCTGGCCGGAACAGTGAAGAGAAAAGCCAAGCGTTTTCCCCTTGCGTAAATACCCCCTCACCTCCCCTCCCCTCCCCTCCACTCCACTAAGATATTATATGCCTCTCTTTATCTTTTCTCTTCCGTTAACCATACATCACACAGATTCAGGTTTTATTTCCTCCTAGACAAAGATAGAGACCCACCCATGATACATGTTTTTTTAATTACCAGTACTGAGCATAAACACAGCAAGAAGCATTAAAAAATTGTTTCATTATAACTTGTGGTTAAATCTCATTTTTAGTGGGTTCCATGAGCCAAAATATTTGTATTGATCTCTTTATTTGTTTTTTTTTTAAATCCAAAATGCTGTATTTTTAAAATCAAGAATTATTTATATAAATTTTGTCAATTTTAATTAAATTATATTTTTTTATAAGAACATGAATGAGTCTTGTTTGAAAAAATAAGGGATATAAAATTCAATTGTCTTTCAATATTTTTAGGGATGAATAATTAGGACTTGCGAGATTCAAAACCCATTATTATAAATATTAAATTTCTTAGTAATTATATATATAATAATCACCGAGAATTATGCACTGATTTTTTATTAGCACAATTATAAATTCAAATGATATTTTATATATGAAAGGTTCATATCTTTGTTTTAAATATTAAAAATATATACTTTA
>Ga0307515_10004559_pt1 | contig 28548 bp, 4 predicted proteins | sample 17_EM_MG_FD_194513 | JGI IMG/M metagenome (GOLD analysis project Ga0307515, IMG submission 194513) | Populus trichocarpa ectomycorrhiza microbial communities from riparian zone in the Pacific Northwest, United States - 17_EM | ecosystem: Host-associated > Plants > Roots > Unclassified | place... | reverse complement strand
TTAAGTATAAGGGTGTTAATATTAACTTAAAGGACTCCTTAGGCAGAACGCTATTATCTATAGCTAAAGTACGTAGGGACGCTATAATAGTCCAACTGCTTTTAGAGTGCGAAAGTAATAGTCTAAAATCTATAGACTAGTATAATGGTGCAAGCATTCCTTTAATTTAATGTTAAAGAATGGGTAAAGATTAACCTAGAGGCAGTCCAACTCTAGTATATAGATTAATTAGCAGGTTAATAGTTCTCAATAATATAGCAGATATAAAATTCTATAAATTAGCTAACTCTTCTTTCTGCTAATTAATGTAATTATTTCCTATATACCTTAACCTCTTAGAGATCTACTTCCCTTTTATACCAGTTCTTACTATATACTTAGCCCGGCTTTATATTTGGCTATAGTAATTATATAGTTAGTAGCACAGCCTGGTATATTTAATAACTATAACCTTAATTAGTATTTCGCTATATTTAGTAATAATTTCTAGTTATTTAATTTATACCTTATTATTTTTGCAACCTAGTTAAATAGTAATCTTTTTTACTTATAAGATTGCTAAGAACTGTATAGTTACTTAATTATAACCGTAGTAAGATATAGGGTAATAAGTAGAGAGTAGATACTGGTAATGGTAAATTATACCGAACACTATTAGGTTTATATTTCTATCTTATTAAACTTAGTCTCCTAGATCTAGGCCTTTACAAAGCTACCGCTTTTTAGCTTTCCCCTTTATATAGTAGGCTTCTGCTTAATAAAAGGTTTAAGTACTTTAGTTATTAACTTTCTCCATTATAAGACCCTATTAACCCACTCTACTAGATTTTTTATATCCCTACGGAGTGTTTCCACCTTACCTTAAACTTGCTTTAATTGCCTAATTTTTTTTTAGCCTTAACACTATTAAATAATTAAGGAAATGTATTACCCTTTTAGCTGTAATACTATAGCTTCTAAAGCCTTAACTTAACTACTACTTGGCCAATTAAAGTGGTTTTAGAATAGTGGAATGGATATATAGAAATTTGCTAGCTCTGTTAAGGAAGGAAACTAAAGAGTAGGGTTATCTAATATATAATTAATGTCCGGAGTCTTACTAGGGTTATAATAGCGTGGGTTTAGGGCATTAGATAATATATTTCTTAAAATAATTAGAGGCTTAAATTAACAAATTAATAGAAGATATTAAGGTTTATTGGTATATGTAATATACTATATATTAAAGTGGTAGGCAAGGGTAGTTTATAATATATTTGCCAAGAGCAATCTACTAGAGGACCTTTATTTTTACTTAAAATAAATAAGCGCTCTATTTTAAGCTAAGACAATTTACTTTTTAGGCTAAAAGGACTAATTTATTACTTTTCTAATTTTATATAGCTTATTAAACGGATATTAGAATTAAAAAACGGATAATAGATTTTTAAATAGATACTTAAAAAGGCAAAGACTATTCCTAAAATTATACTTAGCCTCCTATTTTATCGCCACCTTCGTTCTATAACGTAAACAACTTAAATAATACTAGCTTAAGATAATACTCTAAATAACGCCTATCTCCCTCGGTAGATATAATAAAATAATGCTATAAGGATTAGTAATTAAGATAAGAAAATAATAAAATATCTTTACTGGCCTAGAGAATTTCGCGAACGCTATTTTCTTTAAATTAAATAGATTATCTAAAAAATCAATTAATTAGTTATAGCCACTCCAATTTTTAGAATTATATAAGCCGAATACCTTATTAATAGCCCTTTACTCTTAAATATAGTTTATATCTTTAAGCTATAGTTAGGGGCGCCCCTTTATATAAGCTAGTAATATAAACCCTAAATCTTCTAAGTTGGTATTTAGGATGATATTAGGAGTATATTTAACAGCCTCTTTAAAGTTCGCTATATTAAAGTTAGTATAATAAATAGAGCTCTTTGCAGAAAACTTATAGAGTAGTACTTATACGTCTTGGCCGGATACACAAATTAATATAAGGCTGACTTAGTAATATAAAATTCCTAGCTTCCTAAGGTAATTAAGTATATTAAAAACCTAACTCTTAGTACTTAACTATAAGTTAAAGAGCTTAAAAAATATACTAAACGTATAATAAACTGTAACTGCACTTCTTCTAGTCTAACACAAATATAGATTATTTCTTTAAGTATAAATCGACAGTATTTAATACTAATTTTTAAAAATTTGCCTTTTAAGAATGCTTGCTTAATCTTAATAATATTATTATACGCTACTTGCCCAAGAATATCCTTCTCTACTAGCCTATACTCTGTTTTAAGCTTCCTAGATATAATTATGCTAGGGATATACTTACGCTAATATATTACCTATTTAGTTTTACCCTATATAAGCGTGCCTAGGGTAATAAGCTCTTACAGCTGTTTAATACCAAAAGTATTATTTAATGTCACGACTAAGACTTCTAGGGAAGCGGCAGTGTTTATTTAATTTAAAAAGGCTTTTAGAATTGGTACGCTAAGAGATATAATAAATTAGTGGATTATATTAGTATAACTTTTAGCTCTCTATATAAGGGTGGGTTTTATTAAAGCTATTAGAGCACTTTCCTAGAGGTTTAGTATTCTCTATAGTTAAGGATGCCTAGTAAACGCTTTCTTAATTATATGTCCGCTAAAATCCATATATAGTAGTATAATTACTTATAGGGAGAAGCATCTGCTATAGTAAGAGGTAAGCGCATTTTAAATATCCTTATAAGATAGGAATCGGCTAGTGTAAATCTAAAATCCAGGAAACCATTATTAGGAAATTAAATTTGGTTTTCGCGAATTAAAGCTTAGTTATTAAAATTAAAACACGGTTCTATTTTCTAAACTTTAATTTTTAATATTTACGCTTAAGGCTAAGCTTGATATCTTTTAAATAGGTATAAAAAAGCGCCTTTAAAATAGAGTACTTAATTTATAGTAAGCTTCCCCGCTATTATTAGGCTTTTAATAAATTTTTAACTCTGTACCTTTAATGCCCACTAAAAGTATGCTTAAGTATCCCTATCTTTAACCACTTTGCCTAAGCTGGTTGTTTAATAAGCGCGTTTCTAAGCCTCCCTATTAGCGTTAAGAGTTAAGTCCAAAGGCTGCCCTAATTAAAATTACAGATAAAGCACCTTTAAATATCTTAACTCTAAAAGAATCCTCTAAACCCCTAATACTAGATAACTATAAAAGCTAATAGGTATAGCCATCCTAGTTAAAGCATAACTTATTAAATCTAGCAACCATCTAGATATTTCCTCCTTTTAAGTAGTATAACCTTTAAGCTAAAATCTAGTTGTATAACTAAATATAGGACGCGCTTTATACTAAGGTTTAGCTACATATAAACTTTATATAGTAGTTAACTTAACTATCTATAGATAATGCTGTATAGTATACTGCGTATAACGATATTACTACTACGCTCTAGTAGTATACTTAAGATTACGTTTATATACTTACAGACAACAATTACCTAAGGGCTAAGATTTAGCGGCTTATAGTTTAAGTACTCTACGTCTTTATACTTTCTACCTTTATAAACTAATAATAGCCAGTCTAACCACTTATTAACTTTTATTCTTAATGTGTTAGCCCTAAAGGATAAACAAATTCGCGTCCTCTAAAAGAGGTTATTTTAATAATCTAATAAGGCAAACTGTAAATATTATAGTAGAGATATAGCATTAGTAATAGAAAATTCTAGGGTTTAGAGGGAAATAGAAGCGTTAGATTATACGTCTTCTTTATATTCCCCTAAAGTTTAGAAAATTTTACTTATACTATAAAATGTAAAATACCTTGCCTATAGTCTAGCATTCTTAATTTCTAAGCGTTCTTATTTTTAAGCATTCTTATTTTCTAAGCGTTCTTATTTTTAAGCATTCTTATTTCCTAAGCATTCTTATTTTCTAAGTATTCTTAGTCTCTAGGCATTCTTAAATTCTAAATATAATTTGTCTTTAAAGCGCTGAATTAAAAAAGAGATATTAAGGATTAAGTAGCGTACCTTTAGGCTATTAGCTTTATATAGACACCATCTATACTATAAAATTACTTCTTAAGGTATAAAATAAGCATAGCCGCATTTTAAGGTGCGCTTATCGGTAAATGCTTATTATACTACCTATTTATTCTAAAGCCGTAAGCAATTTGGCTATAAGGGTCCTAGGTAGGCATTATAATAGGCTTTTAGGTTATTAAGAGACAGACTTATATAAAGATAACTAAAGAAAGGTATTTAGATTTTTTTAATTCCTTATTTTCGGGATACTAGGAAGGTTTTTAATAAAAATATAAATATAACCTTAGATTATATAAAAGCCGCAAAATAAGGGATATTAATTACTTAACTAATATAATATATAGGTTATACGAAAATTAATAAACTTAACGTAAAGATAAGAATTAGTAATAACTAAATAAAAGTATAATAATAAAGTATGGATAACTACGCAGCGTAATTTACTTAGTTACTTTACCTAAACCCTAAAAACCTAAGCTTATCTTATTTAGGTTCCATACTACTAGGTATTCCCCTTTTTTCTATAAAGTAAGTTTACGGAAGTTACTAACTTCTATTATTATAAAGTAATCTTCTTTAAATTTCTTAAATATAGAATCCTTATTAATAGCCTAACTTATAGTAGGTAATCGCCGGCCTATATAAGCGGGTAATAACCGGCCTACGTAAGCGGGTAATAACCGGCCTACGTAAGTAGGTAATACCTTAAGTAACTAGTTGCGGAATATATAAGCTATTTCCGTAGTAAGCCTAATAGAAAAGTATCTGCTTTTTTCTAGCTCTTTACTTAGTATAAACTTAGAAAATCTAGCTTCTATAACAGTAGCAAAATTATAAAGCGCCTAGTCGGTAATCTACGCTTTCTATCTTAACCGTAAAGTTACTTTAGTCTCCTACCTTTTCTCCAACTTGCCGTTAATATCCTAATTAATTAAGACGTAGCAAGGACTATACCTTTTATCTTCTTTTATATCTAGATTAAGCAGATTTAACTTAGTGTTTATATTAACTGCGTCCTCTATAAACTAAGTAACTCTAAAAATATCGTTAATATAACACCTCGTGTATTTATATTTGCTATTATTTAGTTATTAGTCTCTATATTAATTAAAAGAGTTACTAACTTTTTAGTTCTCTAGCAGATTCTCTTTATATTAAAAATCCGCCGCAGATAACTTAATTTAATACTTTAGATAACTTTTTAGTCCGTATTTATTAATATACTTAATACCCCTTCCGCTAATCTACCTAATAGTTATTACAGGTACACCCTTTACCTTCTTCGGACCGGGCCTATAATATAATAATCAACTATACTTAGGGTCCTCCTTTAAGTCCTCTTAACCCGTAAGGTTAATAGGCTCGTTCTCCCTATTATTCTCTATACTTTTATTAACGTAGGGAATGCTATTAAATACACCGTCGTCCTTAGTGGGCTCAGTCTTAATATTATTGTTTTTCCTTTAGCCGTTACCTTAGCCGTTACCTTAGCCGTTATTTTAGCTATTATTTTAGCCGTTGCCTTAGCCGTTGTTTTAGCCGTTACCTTAGCCGTTATTTTAGCCGTTACCTTAGCCGTTACTTTAGCCGTCGCCTTAACCGTTGTTTTAGCCGTTACCTTAGCTGTTACTTTAGCCATCGCCTTAACCGTTATTTTAGCCGTTGCTTTAGCCGTTGCTTTAGCCATTACCTTAACCGTTACGTTCCGCGTTAGCGTTATATTCCGCTTCAGCAATACGTTCCACGTCAGCGATAATTCTCTTAAATTCCTTAATTTGGGCTTTAACTTTATTGGCTAGATCTTACAGGTTCTAAATATATAGGAGCGTTATCCTAGCCCGGTAAATCTCTTCGGCAATACTATTCTTGTATTTCTTAATTTTATCTTTTTCTTTATTAGTTAGATTTTATAGTAACTTAAGTTATTAAAGCGTTAACCTAGCCTAGTTAATCTCGTCGGCGGTTACCATCTTAAAAAATTATAATAATATTGTAGAGTAAGACAAAGATAGGAGAAAGTATTAATATTAGATATAAAAAGCGGTACTAAAAGTAGAGCTTAAAATATAGTTAAAAGTAGGATTAAGGAAATTAGAAGTTAGTAATTTAAGTACCTACTTAGTTAGTTACTTAAAGAATAAATTATAAGTTAGGTTACCAGGCAAAGGTTTTTAAATAATTCTTATAAAATAATGTACTTTAGTAAATAGACGCCTTTACTCTTAAGCTAATAAACGTCTAAGGGCACGCAGGCATAAATTCTAGTTTTTAATTTCTTATTTATAAAATCCATTTTCCCGTTTATAAAATCCGTTTTTGTATTTATTAAATTTACTACACAATTTAAATCTAAAATGCCTTTTTCTGTTACCCTTCTCACCTTTCACACAAGCTTAAATAGTCGCACCTTTTATCGTCTTACCTCCTCACCCAAAACTATATTCTTTCTTTAGGCCATTATATCCTCTCTAGCCACTACTGCTTTCGCGGGCACTATTTACTTCTATCATACTACGGTATAGAATAATTTAATATCACTCTAATATACTTACTAGTTAGATAGCCTGTTCCTAACCTATATACTAACTACACCACATTAAGTAGTATAGATTTTAGTTAGAGCTGCTAGACAGCTTACCTTTAATCCTAACTCTATTAGTATATCGGTTAGAACAGTACTTTAATTTAATTTCCTTAGTCTTAATTACACGTTAATATAAAGTTAACTTAAAACCCCTTACTAGAAGAACGGCTCCTTTAATATAGGATTTAATTAATTTAATCCCATAAATATAAGTAGTAAGTTCATTATAGATTTTAAGGTAAACACTAAGAAACCCTAATAGTTTTACTACGCATAAACGTTCCGTAAGTCTCATTACCATACTAGCATAGTTTTTAGCGTAAACCCTAGAGACGAGGTAGACCAGTTTATAGAAAATGCTTAAAACTCTACTATTAAAGCAGCCCTAGTTATGCTCCCTACTACTAATACCTATCCTTTCCCTTTTAAGAGCTCCGAGGTTCTATTATCTCCTATAGTTACCAACCCCGCGGTTCTCTTAAGTATAGGTAAGGTTGCGTTAACTAGTAGTTTTTAAAGCTTATCCTTAATCTTACCTAAAATTTCTAATAGCGCTAGAGATCTATTACTTAGATTAAGCCACTATATAGGAGGTGTTCTTATAGCGTTAGTCTTATAATTTATAGACTTTTATAATTATTTAGTGACTTTAAGTAGAGAATAATAAATATAGAGATAGTTTATGGATAATCTAAATATATAGAGTACTAAATAAACTATCTATTTTTTAAAGTCTTAAAAGAGAATACTGTAAGATTTAGAAAGATTAATGCGCTTACTTATAGAAAACCACTTTTCCGTTTCTAGAATCCCGGTTCCTTTTTCTTATTTCTTAAATCCTAGTTTACATCCCGGTTCTTATTTCTAAGATCTTAACCTTTAAATATACCCCTTTTTAATTACGCCTAAAGTTAAAAGACCTTACTATAATAGAAACTGGGAGATATCTTATAATACCTTCTAGGCCCATTACGACCCTATTTCTTTAAGTCCGCTTATTAAATAGCACCTAGCTATTTCCTATCTTTTATATAAATAGGGAGCTAAGTACTATATCACTTGAGAGCCTTATAGAGATATTTTAAAAGAACCGCTTTTAAGTACTATATAAACAATTAGTACACCTTATATTTAAATATTAAAATCTAGTTAAAGGCTTAAATTTTATATAATTATTCTATTATACCTATTTTACCCATTCCGCCTATTCCACCTATTCCCCCTAAGCTCTCCTTATAAAGTTTTAAGTTTAGTTTAATAGAAATATTAAACTAGAGATAGGCTAAGATTCTCCTTTTTTTAAAATGTTTCTATTATCGGATTTAAATAAGATTTGCCTTAGTTACGGTTTTAGTAAAGGAGAGTTAAGAGGCCATACTTTGTTATATAGGAATAGCACCTACCTCCTATAATTATCCTTAGTAGATTAAGGCGGATTTATTAGTTTTCGTGGCCTATATAATAGGCTTAGAGAAACTAGCAAAGGTTTTAGTTCTTATATAACGGTTATTAGAGGCAGTAAAGGATACGGTAGTAGGGGAGGCGGGTAAAAGTATTAACTAGGATTTGGGGCTATATATTATCCTAATTAGCGCTGCTAAAAGGACTAGTTCTTTTAGTACTATTTAGCGGTTAATAAGAGGCTTATTTAAATCTCGTTCCTTCCCTTTACTAGTAAGAAGTCCACCTTATACTAAGAGAAAAGAGAAACCAGTTCTTCTACTTTTTTTTATAGTGCTTTCTTAGCGGCCATAACTCAAAGATTTTCGTCTTAAGTAGTAGATTTTATAATCTTCCTAATAATACGTCTATTTGGCACCGTAAACATAACACAATCTTTTTTTAGGTAATTTTAATAAAGTAGTTAAGGATAAGACATAATAATAATAACTCTAAGGCTAATAGTATTATATGCGCTTAGTCGACTATATATACACTAAGCTATATCGCTAAAAGAGTTATTTTGTTAAAGCCTAAATAGTAATTTAAAACTAGGATTTAAAAATCTAGTTCCAGTTTTACGGTTTTAAAAATTAAACTATTATATACGTATAAGTTTCGTATTCTAGGATCTATAAAACTAAATCCTAATTTAGAAATATAAGGAATATACCTATATATTTAAGCTAAAGAATCCCTTTAAACTAAGAGCATAGTATAGTATAAATATAATCAGAATTACACTCCTTCTCCTTTCTACCCTATCTTTAGGCATTCTCCTTCCCTTTAAAAATTCTCTCCTATACCTAATAAATCCTATTATATAGGTAAATGTAGAAAACAAACTAGATTTCTAGTACGTTTTAATACTAAAAACTCTTAAAGCTATACTAATAGGGCTATATAGATTATTTAATTCGCAAAACGCGTTATATAAGGCAACCTTAAACTTTACAGATCCTACCTTTCTCCCTCTCTCTATAACTATAAGACCTTATAACTGTCCTAGGGACTAAACCGCCAGCTTTAAAATTCCCTAAAGCGCGCCAAATAGCACGGCTGCTCTTTAATAGTATTACCCCTTATCCCTTTTATAAAGGCCATACTTATCCAGCTAAGGTAGTATATTAGTTAACGCGCTATATTATATTCTCTTATAAGCATTTTAGGTAGTAGCGGCGATTATAATATATTTTAGGTGGATTAGGTAAGTGTTACAGCAAGTATTACTTATTAGAATAGCACTAACTTCCTTTATCCGTTTCCGTGAGGTACTCCTAGTATATTTAGTCTTATAACGTAAACAATATCTTATTAGGATAAGTTGCAATTAGAGGGCGAATCTATATAATTAGTTTTAGTAAATATATCTGTTAGATTAATTACAATGCACTTAGGCTAATATTAATTAATATAGGTTTACTTACACATAATACTATATTAACTATAAATAAACGTTATCTAACCTAACTTTAATAGCCTTAAAAGTATAATAAGTCTATTTTAGTTTTTTATACAGAATAACCTTACTTATTATTGCCGTTATAGGCTCTAAAAATAGAATATATCTAGATAGCTACACAAATTATTAAGGACATCCCTATAACTCTTAATTCTATTCCTTCCCTTATAACCTAAAAGTATACGCCTTTATACCTATTGGATTTAATATATATATTCCCATATCTTCGGAGGTTCTATTTTAGCTAAGCATACTTACTTTAACTCTAATTCTAAAATCTCTTTAAAATTTCGTATCTTCGTTTATAAAGTATAATTCTCTTTACCTTTTACTACCTTTATTAATGCTAGCCATTCTATCTGCATTTTAATCTATCTTAAGTCTATTTTATCCGTTAAGGTACCTAAATTAGGCTTATATCCGTACTGTATTCGCCTAAAGAGGTTTATTACTATACGCTTACTTTTTCTAGTAGATCTTTAAGGCGTAATAGGAGTATTCTTATAAGGCGGGACTACTTTTTACTTACACTATATCGCCGACCTCTACTTATAAGGCGAAGCAGGTTTATACTTATAAGGGGAAGTAGATTTGCGTTTATAAGTAGTAATTTTATAGTTATTGTCCGTAGGTTAATCTAACGCTATAGTAAATAATATATCTTTATACCTTGCTCCTAAAAGTTCGGATTCTTCTTAAATGCTACTTTTCTCTAAAAAAAAAGAGTAGTTAGTAGGTTAAGATTCCAATTTTCTATAAAGGAGATACTAGAACGTACCTTTATCTAAAAATACACCCTTAACTTTGGTAAGGAATTCAGCATTATCTATAGCTTCGTTATTAATTAAAGGCGCATTCTTATTAATTCCACTATATTATCCTTTAAAGTTAAGCACCTAGTTAGATTTATTAATTAAGTCCCCTTTAATTCCAGTTATGCTATTAACCGCTATAAACTAGGTACCTACAATTATGCTTTACTTTAATGCTATTATTATCTGGCTTAGGACTAGTCCTTTTAAGTTATTTAGAAATGCCGTACTTCTTACCTAGTTATTAACTATAGAATTCTTAAAGATTTCTACTTGGGTTAAGCCGAAAATAAGATCCCCTAAAAGAGTAACGTTAATAAAGCCGTAAATAAAAGCCATTAAGAATAGGTATACTATCTTTTTAATACCTTAGTGTAGGATAGTTTCTTTAACTAAAGGGCCTAGGGGATGCCTATTTATGTTTATAAAGCTAACCTTTATATAAGACCTAAGATAATACCCTAAAAGGTAGTACCGGGCTCTGCCTTATCTTCGTTTACTATAACTATATAAATTCTAATCTTAAAAAGGTAGATGCTCCGACAGAGCTAACAGGCCACTAAAGTGCTATACTAAAAACCCTTAGTAACGCCAAGTCTTAAATATTCAGCTTATATACTAGATTTATAGTTAATAGGCCCTTAATTTTAAAATGAAGTAAAATAACTAGAATAAGCAAGGCTTGGAATTCTATACCGCAGCAAACAGCTTAAACCAATATAAGCCTATTTAGCCTTCTTACTTTTAATATTCTTAATTTCTACTATTAAAATTATTCGTATACCTAAGGCTCTAGCACAAAACACCAACCTACTTACTTAAATAAAACCACTGCGCCTACCTAAGGCTCTACTCGGTAGGTGACCCTTAATTAGCGCTTACTACTTATAGATATTTAGGTAACTAAGGCAATTGTAATAAGGCTATTTATACCCTACCTCGCCGGTTTATACAGTACCCCTAGATAGGTTTACTTAAACGGCCTATTATATATTATAATGGTATTAATTAGACTATAGGGTGTGTAATAGGAGTATAGTAAAGCTCTGTTTCTAGAATATACTTTATATTTACCTTACACCAACTTACCCCTCTTTAGTATCTCTATTAGTGCAAAACGAAGTATAACTACTAGCACCCCCACTACCTACTTTATGTATCTTTTATTATTTCTTTCTTTATATAATTAATTTATTAAACCAAAATACCTAAACAAATTCACCCTAAAAGGCAACCGCATTTTACTAAAGATAGCATGCCTTATTCTAAACCGAAATCCCTTAAAGAGATCTTACTTAAGGATTTTAAAAAGGTATTTATAGTAAGGAAGAAGATTATTATTCTAAGCAGTGCTGGCATTTTAGTAGCTGCGAAAAGTAAGTCTTGTATATTAGAAACCGTAGAGAGCTACTTTTTTAACTCTTAATACTTATAGTTCCCGACTTTTATACGCTTTATAGGCACTAATCTAGACGTAGCCCGTTTAAGATTAGTAATTATAATAACGGTAATTCCACCAAAAATATACACGGTAATGTTTATATCACAAATAAGAAAGCTTCTTATGCCGTTCTCACTAACTCCCATTAACTTAAGTACGAGAATATTATTTATACCCTTCGAAACCTTATATTTTCTAGGCGCTAGTCTAGATATAGCCTATTTAACATTAATAATTATAATAATAATTATTTAACTTAAAATATATATAGGGGCTTTTGCATTATAAATGAGCTAGCTTTTTATACTATGCCTACTAACTTCTACTAACTTACGAATAAAAATAATAAGTATATCCTTTAACACTTTACGTAGAATGTTAACGGACTTTATAATAAATTCTAGTTGTTATCTCCAGACTCCCCTTTAACTAAAAAGGGCCTATAAATAAAGATAATAGAACTCTATAGTTAACTAAATAGGATAATCTGCTATAAGTGTAAATAGCGCTTAGCCTTTAACCTAAAGTACTTTTAGGGATTAGAACTATTAGCTTATCCTAAGTATATTAGGAGAGATATAGACCAACAAGACAAAGGGAAATAGTTTAGAGATATTAGCGTGCTTTAGCCTAATATACTTCTTAATAAAGAAATTAATAATTAAGACGAGGACGCAATTATAGCTATATCTTAGGATACTAAACGTTAAGTTCTAGATCTTATTCTAATTGTAGGCACTTAGCTAAAAAAACTAGGTGTATTTTAGCTAGCTACGCGCCTTTATAAGGCGGCAAAAACCGAAAATAAACGTAATCCCATTATATAGATAAATAAGGAACCCCTATTACGTAGATTAGGGCTAAAATTTTATAGCCTAATTAACTACGCGATCTATAGGGACTGCCAAAAGATTGCTAGATATCTTTTAGATAAGGCTACGCCCCCATAACTTAATAGCGATATAAAATTAGGAGGCAGCTAGTATAAAGATAGATAGGAAGAGGATGACGTTAGAGTCCGCGGCAATAGTTTACTTAGTATAAGGAAGTTATCTATAGCCTTTAATCTTTCTTAGTAACTAGTCTTTTAATTTATAGGAAAGTTAAGTATATATAATATTAAAGCCTACATCGTTATCCTTTCTAAGTAGTAGCTAAACCACTAGCTTATATATTTCGTCTATAAACCCTACTAGCCGCGTGTTTAATAAATATATTTCTCTTATCTTATACCAGCCCTCCACTGCCCACTATAACGGCGTTTTACTATATTTATCTTTAGATTTCGCGTTAACGCTATCCTTAAGTAATAGCTCTACTATAGTCTTATGTGCCCATTAAGCAGCCTATAAGAGTGGTATCCGACCGTTATTATCCTTAGAGTTAGAGTTAACGCCTTTTTACGTAAGCAGTAGCTTTACTATCCCCTCTTATTTATTCTCTGCAGCCTATAAGAGCGGAGTTTAACCTTTAATATTGGTAGAGTTTAGGCTAATGCCGTCCTTTATTAGTAGTAGCTCCACTATTACCTTATACCCGCGCTCCGCAGCTACTAATAATAGTATTTAATTGTGAAAGCCCTTAGGGTTTAGGCTAACACTATCCTACGCTAGCAGTAGCTTTACTACCCCCTTATACCCGTTTATCGCGGCCTATAATAGCGGTATATCTCTAAGAGCGCTCTTAGGATCTAGATTAATATTATCCTACGTAAGTAGTAGCTCTACTACTACCTTACTTCTATATTCTGCAGCTAATAATAGTAGTATAGCCCTAAATTTATCCTCAGAGTTTAGATCAATGTCATCCTGTATAAGAAGTAGTTTTATCACCGCCTTATAACCGTTACTTGCAGCCAGTAATAGCGGCGTCTAACCAAAATCGTCTGTTACTTAGATGTTAGCTCCTACTTTTAGTAGAATATAAGACTCTACTTCTTATCTATATTCCACAGCCCATAATAACGCTAAACTTTTAAAGCGCTATAGTAATTCGGTTATTAATAAAAGCAATAGCATTTCTAGACGAAGAGAGATATATATATTAGCTTTATACTAGTAGGATCTAAATAAGTAATAGAAATCCGGTAGTAGAAGGCTTACTATCTAAGTAGCCGGCTATATAATAGTATTAAAGTATATTTTAAGGATATAAGGCTAGTAACTTAACCTAGTAAATATAAGGTAGATTACCCTTTACTATAAAAGGATTTAAATTTTGTCTATAGAAGAAGAGGTAGCATAAGAGGTATTTATTCTGTTAGACTATTTTTACTTATTTTTGCTAAACGTTAAATATAAAAAGATATTTTAAAGTTAGGATTTAGGATTTGGGAAACTAAAAACGGAAATCTAGAATTAGGAACCGGGAAACGGGAAAACAAAAAGGATTTCTTTAGTAGGAGGGCCTATCCGACTAAGTTTACATAACATAGTATGTATATAATACTATGCTTAAGCTATAAAAGGGCCTAATAGCAAAGAGATATAAACAAAGACTACTCAAAATGCCAATATCTAATCTATTAAAGAGAGTAATATATTGTAAGCGTTATTAGGGAAGATGGAGATTACTAGTATAAAGTTATAAAGCTTAACGTTTAACAAATATCTAATTTTTAGGAGAGCATATTTACTAAAAAGTAAGTCTAGTTATATCCCTTAAAAACCATTACTAGTCCGCCTTAGCAGGTTCTTAACTTATCTCATTATATCCTCCTAAGCTTTAAGCTAAACGCCTTAGGCATTTATTAGTATTTTAAGCTTCTTTACCGTTCCCTTCTTAACCTCCTTATACTGTCTCCCTATAGCGTCCTTTAGTATAGCAATTTGCTTTTCCGTCCCCTTTCTAAGTTTGTTATACTAATTCTGCGTAGTATCCTTTAGTATAGCTATCTACTTTACTATCCCGTTCTTAATTTCGGCTACCTATTCCTCTAATAAGATTTAAACCAGATTAACTATTTACTCTACTATAATCCTTATATAACTTAAGAGTGGGGGAGGTAGAGGCAGAGGTACGGTAAGGTTAGTTTAGCGGCTTTTTTTACGCTTTTCTCCCTAGTTCTAGGTAGTCAGTAAAGTTTTTAGCGTCTTAGGTGGTCTTTAATATATATATTGTTCCTATTAGGCTCTTTTATAGAAACAATATCCCAGATACTTTTATTAACCTTTACAGATTAGAATATATATTACAGAAGTTATGCTTACTTTCTTACCTTTTAGTGTCCTTTCTCTATATTTAATTCCTTCTCTTACTATATCTTAAGTGGTATAACTAGGGAAGGTTAGCCTCCCTCTATAGGTGTATTAGAGGCTAGTATATAATAAATTAAACTAAGGCCTAAATTAGGAGTATATACCATCTTTAGTTGTTCTAAATTTAATTCGCTAGTAACTTGCTATTATATAGGTATTATGGTCATTAGAGGGTTTTCTGCTTTAAGTATTAGGGGTTAGTATCTATTAAGCCGGGTAAGAGGCTAAATAAGAAGTGTCTAGCGGTTAAGAGGTGGGAAGATAGCTATTTATACGCAGCGGAAGGCCAGCCTAATAGCTAGGTAAAGTAGTATATAAGGCGTAGGCTGCTAAATGTGGTATATAACTAGCCAACGCCACTTATTCTATATTTATAACGACATTAATGTAGTACCTAGGATTTAGGGCTTGTATATATATATAACGAAAGCCACCACCTACCTTATAGTATAAGAAGGCTAAGTTATACCAATTAGGATTTATAGGGATTCTACAGCCCTAGCTGTGTCCAAATAATATATATATAATTTTAAAGAGTAGCTATTCCAGTGACTATTTATTTATTATATTACGCTTTATATTTTTTCTACACAGTTCCCCTAATCTCTTTATTATTTCTCCTACCTAATCCTATATTAATTCTTTTCCCTTTAAATCTTAAGCTCTTTACAAGTCTAAATTACTCTAATATTAGTATTTCCGCTTTCCGCCTAAACATAACTCTACCTTTTTACTTTTGTTAAGGTTATTATGTTAATTAGAATATATATAACCTATTCTGCCCAAAGCAAAGCTAAAATAGTCTAAAAACTTTTTTAATTTTTTACTAGTATATAAGGAAATAAGAATATTATCTTCCTAACTCTCCTATATTTTACCTTTCCTTTTAACCTAGCACGTAGAGTATTAAGCGGGGAAAAGGGAAAAGTTAGGTCTTTTAAGTTTGTATCTACTGTGACGGTAGTAAGTAAAATACTTTAGGGTTACTAAGATATAACCCATACCTCTGGTATCTAGATACATATTATAAAGGTATATACTATCCCATTTCTACGGTAATTGCGTTAAATATAACGCCTTTTACTCTTTGGTTATCTAGGAATTTGTCTTTAGTTTCTTACTATAGCGAACTTTGCTGATAATAAGGCCCTTATATTACGTTATAATACCGATATTTATAAGCACGCTTATTAATCTTAAACGTTTCTAAAATTTAATCCCATTTATACCCGTAATTAACCATTGCTTTTAGTAACTAGGTTTTAATACCCCCCTATAGTAGCTTACAGAAGCATCCTTAGAAGTTTTAGTATAATAGATATTAGGAAGGGCGGATAATACGGACGTAAGCAATGCTAGGGCATTAGACTACTAAATCTGTTACCACTAATATCACTATAATAATTACTAACTGTAGTGCTTAACTGGCTAGTAGAGGTGCTAATAATATATTGGCTAACACCATTAATGCTAGATTTGCTACTAGTTATAACGCTGTAATTGCTAAATACTGGTAATAGCGGGGGACTATTACTAGTGATACTAGATTAACTATTACTTGTGACGCTAGATTAACTATTACTTATAACGCTAGATTAACTGTTACTAGCGGCACTAGGTTTGCGGCTAGTTATAATACTAAAATCGCTAAATACTAGCGACAGTAAAGGACTACACTCCCTTAGACAATAATTTTAATATTTTATTACTGCTGTGCCTAAAAGCAACTTTATATTCTTCTCCTATATATTTCCTTTTCTTTATTTATTACGTCGCATATCCTAAGCATCGTTACAACGCTACTTTCCGCGTAGTTAACTGTATAATAGGGTATCTGTAGAAGAACTGCTGTTAGTAAGAGGCAAGCTAAGCAATATATACCCGCTAGTAGGAGGCGTACTACTATTAGAAGATCTGGTTGCGTTATACTATATTAAGCGTTAATAGAGTAATTAGTAAAGGGGCACTAGTAGTATAAACTACTAACGCGTGTATATTTTAAAGGCATATTAGTATAAGCCGAACTAATTCTAAACTAATTAAGTTTAATAGGAGTAAAGGGTCTAGTCTTAAAGGCGGTATATTTATAAAACGATTACAGCTATTAGGATTAGAGTTAGCTATATTATACTATATTAAATATTAGCAAATTAACTATAAAGGAGCACTAGAGGCATAAACCATTAACGCCTACTTTTCTTAAATATCTAGTGTTGCGAAGCTAGTTAGTAGTGTTAAGACTAAAAAGATTAACGTTAAAGCCTTTAGTAGAGTAAATCTCTTAGGCGCTAAAACCACTAGGTCTAGTAAAGTAAATCTCTTAAGCGCTAGTATTAATAGATCTAGTAGAGTAAATCTCTTAAGTGCTAGCATTAATAGATCTAGTAGAGTGAGTTTCTTAGGTGCTGGAAATGTTAAATCCGGTAGAGTAAATCTTTTAAGCGCTAAAAATATTAGATCTGGTAGAGTAAATCTCTTAGGCGCTAGCATTAATAGATCTAGTAAAGTAAATCTATTAAGCGTTAAAAACATTAAATCTGGTAAAGTGAATTTCTTAGGCGCCGGCAATAGTATTATTAGATTTAGGGGAAGTAGACTATTAACATCCATTTTTAAGGCTTTTAGTTAATTAATTATTAATAGTAAAAATAGATAAGGTTGGTTACAGAATATTAGGGTAGAGGAGAGAGTTATTCTATAAATACATTTACTCTAACTAATAGGGCACTACGTGGTTAGATTAGGGTAAGTATAGATTCTTATCTACTATAGGGGCACTTTAGCTTTAGATCTTCTGGGTATATAAACTAGGTTCTCTATAGTAGCGTAAGCCGACTAATTTAGGGGCGTAAGGATTTTAGTGTAATTATATATTAAAATCTATTATTAAACACTAATAAAAGGTATAAAAAATAGCTACTATAAACATAAATACCATAACCTGCCTAGTTAAATCACTATATTATAATTTCCGGTGCCTATAACAGTTCAGCATTTTTTACACCCTTTTCCCTAATATATTCGCGCTAGTTTAATAAAATTATTTTCGCTTTCTTCTATAAATAAATTAAAGTAGCTATAGTATATTTAAGATTAAACTTACTTAAAGCTTAATAGCCTTGCTAATATTAAATAGCGATAGATAAAACTTATCTAAGTAGAGAAAGTGCTCTAGCGATTTAGATTTATTTTCCTTCGCAATATTACAGAATAAATGCCATTCCTCTAGGGTGAAAAAGTGCATTATTCTATAACTAGCATTACCTATATTATATTTATTTACGCCATTAACTTAGAGAAGTTTACACTAAAGTTAGGAGAAGTTGTTGGGTTAAGGTGCTCTTTAATAGCCTTTTAGATATAATAATCAACTAATAAAGGGATAGGAAGAACTTCTATTTACTAGGCTTATAGTCTTATTAAATAGGATTAGTATAGAAATAGCTTTCTCTAAATCTATTTTAACGGATAATATAGTACCAGTTTCTAGGCAAGATTCCTTAACTAAGGTGCTATAGCTAAAATCTTAGTCTAATTCGGAAGCCGGTATAATAGGTAGCTAGATATAGTGGATAAAGGAATTAATAGCCGGTATAAACAAGCTAGAGATTAAAATAAAGTAATTTATACTAAAGAGTAAATGGCTAGCAGATAGGGCATATTAGAGTATAGTTTAAAAGCCGCAAAGAGATAAATATAGGGAGGAAATTAGGGCAATAAGAAGGTAACTATGCATGCTTAGTATTACTAGGCGAAACTAGCTATATTAGCTCTCTCTATACTTTATTAATATAATATATAAATCGCCATATTTAGTATATTATTTACAATTAACTTAAGAACTGTTAGATAATATAAAAGTAGAAATTAGCCCTAAGGCGGAATATAGATCCCGCTAGAAGACCTTAACGAACTATAGTTACTTTCACTAGTAGATAAAATTGGAGCTTTAATTTTAAGGGTTGCTTTAGTCTATCCCATTAGCGAGCCGCTACCTATAGTAGCTAAACGGCCTGCCTATAGTGGCTAAATATATACAGAGTGGCCAAACAACTTATATATAGTGGCTAAACAACTTACACATAGTAGCTAAACGACTTGCTATATATATGTAAATAAAACCTACCTTATATTTTAAGTCTAGAGCAGCCCTTTATAGTTAATTTGTGTCTACTTATAGGAATTACCTCTCTTTCTAACGTAGGTAGTTGCTGGCTAATTATATACCAGCTTTTTAGCTACTTTAAACATATATAAAGGTGCCAGGCGTTTATCTTTCAGCTACTAGACTTTTCTTCTTTACTTTATACTTAACTTAAAGGGTGCTCTTTCTAAATATCCTAGTATCTTATTACTAGGGGTCCGGAACCGCCTATACGTTATACTAATAATTTTAATTCTGCTCTTACGCCCCCTATAACTAAATAGGACGGTTTACTAAGGCCTAGCACTTTATCTCCCCTTCGTAACCTATCTAAATTTAGGAGTTTAATATGCTTTAGTAGTCCAGCTCCTCCTAACCATAATCTAGCTAAATAGGAAAATCTACTATCCTCTACCCCTTTATCTCCTTCTCCCTGCAACCTAACTAGCTAGGAAGATTTACCACACTCTAATACTTTACCTCCTTTTAATAGCGAGCAATCTAAACAGGAGGATCTATTATACTCTACCTTCTATAGACCCTACGAGGTCATTTTAGAACATTATATTCCACTAATCCTAGACTTACTCCTTTCCTCCTAGGCGTACTCTACCTATAGCCTTAAGCGAGATCCTCAGCATCGCCCTAAACTAGCGATATACCACATATTTTTAGAGGATATATACTCTAAATTTATATTAGCCTAGGGGTATACGTTAGTACAGTTATATTAGGAGGTCTATATATTTGACAGAGCTTTGTTTAAGGTGTTATTACAGCTAGAATAGCTTAAATTAAGCAGTAAGGTTTACTCGCTAGTATTTAAAAGCAGCGTAGTACGTCTTTACCTTTTATTTTAGAATAAAGGAAAGGATTCTTATAACCTAGAGAAAGCAGTAGTAGGATAAGTACCTGTCTTTTTGGCTTTATATATACTAAAATCTAAAAGTAAGACATAGCTAAGCGAATAGTAATTAAGGAGGCAAGGATTTATAATTAGAAGATGCGCACTAAGTGTTCTAATTATATTACTCTTTAAAAAGCTAGGTACTACTAAACGGTCTACTAGAATACCCGCCACTAGTTAAACCAATAGAGTGCCTTTTAATAGATTTAAGGATTACTTCCCTTTAATCAAGGTGCTGTAGCTAAGACTAATTATAGAATTATAGCGAGATAGCCTTTATAGAGCGGGTTCTTTATATATAATTAGTTGTAATTAGTATATTACCGTATTCACTATTATAGAAATACTTTTATAATTATAAATAATTTTAATCCCCCTTTTAAATAGAGGAAGGTAGGAACTAGTAGTTAGAACGGGGTGTTCTATATAATAGCCTACGACAATTACTAGGCGAGTTTAGACTTGCTCTGTTGCAGTATATAGTTATTTACGTCTTTTTATTAAGAACTTTAGTTTAATAATACCAGCTTCTATCTTCCTAGGCGTAATTAACTTATTAAAATAACGGAGGACGCGACGCTTTTAACCCGATTAGACTCTAAACTTAATACTTCTATTAACTGCATTATGCGGGCCTATTTCTAAATCTGTATTAAAACTGCTGCTTAAGTTATATACGTGCACCCACAGCGCCTAATTCTAAGGTAAAAAGGTAACTTATAGCTTAAAATATCTAAGCATCCGTGCTCCGCTATTTTTAGTTAACCTAAAACCAGTTATTATATATCCTATCCTTTATTTATATCGCAAATATATTATTAAATTAATAAAAATAGCACTTTAATTTCTTAATAGTTTTTACTTTTAGTTTAATATTATATTTTCTATTTTAGTTATTAGCGTATACTTTGGTTAGAGACATTTTATAGCAGTAAAATATCAGTTATAGTATAGTACGCCTTACTACTTAACTAGTTAGAAGCCTAGCGGTAGGCTTAGCAAGTACACCCAAAGCCTTACTCTCTTCTTAAAAAATTTTAAATATAAGTCCAATCAAAAACTACCTCTCTTCTTCGCCCTATATCTTATCCTTTATTCTTCTCTCTCTCTTAAGCTGGCACTAGACCATAGTAGGTATACGCAGTCTATTTTACATTCTATAAAGGAGAGGTCTATAAATATAGCCCTCGTAGCAAAATCCCCATCTTTACTTAGCTTCTCCTAGGTTGTTTAAACACTTAAGGGGGGCTATTTTAAAGTTTTCTATAACACATATAAAGATCTAAATGCTATAGCACGTGACTTAACCGCGCCCCACAGATATAACTTCTTACTTTTAGACTAGAGCTAGCGGATTAATAACTAAACTATAGATATATAAAGCATAGGTATATAAAGTATATAGGTACAAACACTTAGATAAAAGCTCTCTCTGCCAACTAATCTAAGTAAGGCTGTATATACTTTACGGTCTAAAGGCGGGCTTTACTTAAAAGGGGTTATTAGTAAAACCCCTAGCTATATAATTAGAGCGGATATTATCTTTAATAATATAGGTTTTTTAACTCTCTTCTAGTTAGCAGAAAGCTAATAATTTTATAGGTAATTTATTTAATACTCTTTTAAACCTAGGAATTATTCTATATTATAAGCTATTTACCTTATAAGTTTAATAAAACGTCTCTCAAACTTAGCCAAGACCCACAATTTAAGGGGAATCCTAAAATTACTGCAGTGTGGTATATAGCCTTTTTAGGGGATAAAGTAACCTTTATAATAGATATTAGTAAAGGTTCTTAAAAGCAACCAATAGAAGAAAGGGTAACCTTTATTATGGAACTAGGTGATATATATATATTATACTACTCTAGTTAATATTACTATTTTAATTACAGGCTAGATTTATATGTAGCTCTTAGCTACTACGCACTCTACCTAGTATTAAGGAGCAAGGCGAAGCGTAAGTAGTATTTATTCACTACCTTTATGCTAATAAACCTTTCCCGGTAAAGGAAATAAATAAAAAGCTTATTAAATAGGCCGATAAACTAGCCAATTAAATACTTAGTTTAGGTTAGAAGGGCTGTCTTAGGCGACGTAAGAAAAGTCTATTTATTATTTAGAAACCGAACAAAAAAGACTAAAAGTAAAGACTTAAGCATATAAAGTTGTGGCAGTATATTCTTAGGGGCTATAGCCTTTATTTAAAGAAATTAAATTAATTCCGGTTAAAAGCGCGTGTTAATAGGTTTAAATTACTTTTAAAGCGAATAGCTAAACGTTAACACGGCTGTGCGTAATTAATACTTACTTTTAACTAGGCGTGCCAAGACGCTATATAGGATGGTAGTAACGTGATTCTATTAAGCGGCGGGGCACTATATAACCCCACCTTCCAAAATAGGAATAGGGAAATCCCCCTATTAGGCGTTAATATTTTTACCCTTCCTCGCCTAACTACTTACTTTTTATCGCAATATATCTTAATATCTAATCTACTCTTTTTCCTATAGAACCGTCACGATAAATTAATTAGGTAAAGAGCAGACTAAGTATATTTAAGCAAAGATGCTTATATATAGAAGCATATTTAATTCTAACGCGAGCTTACTAGCTCTCCTTCTCGCGGCTATAAATTCAAACCAGCCTCCTTTAGCCCGTAGATAGTATACTAGAACAAAGCAGCTAAATATATATAAAACTACTATTACACAAACAGTAGAGATTATAGAAGAAGGGGTTAAGGATCTATCCAATAAGAAGCTTAAGGAGAAAGCCTCCGACCTAGTAATTCTTATTATAGTTTGTGGAAATATACATTTACTAAGCAATATATAGTGTGACGTAAAGGTTAAGATAGATATAAATAATATAGTTAGTAATAATAATTTAGTAAAGGACAATAGTATTCTTATAGTATTTATAAAGAAACAAAGTAACGCAGGAGCTGTAGCAGCACCCCTATACAAAACAATTACTACAGATCTAAAAGAAGTAGGGTGGGTTATAATTCGCGTAGAAAGAAGTTTTATACTTTTAGGTAATCCCTTAGTGCGGTTTTTCCGTTAAAAGGAAATATAATTCGGTATAGCCTACCAAATCGATAGTAAATGCCATTAAAAACACTATTGCTGGGTATTCTTTATTAGGCTATAGAATAACTAACTCTAGAATCTTGGAGTAATTAGGCCTTGCGCTATAAAAATCTAAGAGCTGTTATACTGTAATAGGCAATCTGGATTTACATTAAGGATTAATTAATAAGCTTTATCCCGGCGATAAATGGTAAGATTCTAAATTGCAACTCCTATATTACGGTAGGGCATCCCCCGTATAATTAAAGGAGTAACTTAAACCTATTATTTAAAGTTCTAAAGGGGCAATAGGCCGTTTATCCGTTAAGAAAGCAGGTTTACTTAAGACTTCTAAATTTAAATATTCTTAAGCTTAATTACCTAATATTAGCAGGGAGCTGTAAAGCACTAGTACTTATTAGCTATGGCGTACCGTATACTAATAGCCTAGTAGCTAGCTTACAGCTCTTATTATATTTTTAGCGTTTCGCGATTTATAGGTCTATATTAATACTATTAGGGGCCTAGTTATCTTAAAGTTAAGTAAAATTAAAATTAAACGCATCCGGTGCACTGATATAATATAGATATAACAAAAAAACATTATATTTTTAGCTGCTAGAGGAAATAGCGTTACTATCTAAGGTAGTTAATAAGCTTAGTCCACACTTTTATAGAGTAGAGGTTAAAGATATTTTAGGTATTACTAGTTAATAGGGTATTATTAGTAATAAAAAGGGTAGGTTATTTTAAATACGTATATCTTAGAGACTAAGGATTTGCTAGCTAAAGCTTTGCTAGCGAAGGCTTTACTAGCTAAGGCTTTATTAGCTAAACCTTAATTCCTATTAATTCCTCGTACTTATCTAGGTGTATTTTTTTGCGGTACTAGCTAATTATTTTTATAGTCGCTAGATACTTTTCGTAGGGTTTATAGTAATTATTCTGTAGCTAGTTAAGGTAGGTACTGTAAAGAGTATATAACGGTTATGCGTCCTTTATAAATTTAGCATATCTTAAGAGGGAACTTATTGCTATAAAACGGGAGTGGCACCCACTAACTATGCATTTAAATTCCCCTTTAGACTTATTTATATTCTCCTTCGGTGGATATATAGGCGCCTCTATAGCGTTTTCTAGAATATTAGTTTCCTCTTTAGAGCCAGAAAACTCTATTATAGAAGTTCGGTTTATAATCTAATAAGTATAGAATTTAACAGTAAGATATAAAGTAAGATGCTTTTTTACCATATTTTTTGTCTTAAGGATAATCTATTAAGATAATAATAATATAAGAAACGTATAGTAGGGGAGTTTTAAGGGAAATAGAAGGAGACGTATAGGCTCCGGTATTTATATTGTTCTAATATAAATATCTAATTAATAAGGGCCGGAGGATTTAAAAGACATGCGCTATAATATACGCGGCACCGCTCGGCTTAGCAAATTATTAACTAGTTATCTTATATTCTGGCGTATAAGTTGCTCTCTATAACCGCTTTCTAGTATAGTTTAATAAACTACGCCTTAAATATAGGAGAATTAACACACTATTAGAGGTAGTGCTTAGTTAATTTTTTAGAAACCAAATTTGGGATCTAGTTTAGTAATGCTGGATCGGAAAAATTAAAATCTAGATTTAAGAAACCAAATTCTAGGACCCTTAAACCCTAAATCTTTTATACTTTTAGATATACGCGGTTTTTAGGGTAGCGGACGACGTTTCGCCCTCTTCCGATCTTTTATAAACTAGGCTTACATTATAACTACTTTTAAGATTTTTTATAGCTTGTACTACACTTAAAAGAAGAGGTAATGGTAATAGACACACTAGATAAAGACTTTATAGCTATTAAAGCGCAGTATTTTAGAGGGGTTGTAAAGATTAACCTTAGAGCACTTAATTTCGAGCATCCTTTAGCGCGTAAATATCATCGTAAGCCGTTTAAAAAAAAGTTATAGTCCTAAAAAATATTTTTAAGAGAACTAGTTGGGACCGATTAATTAAGGAACATTTTATTAAGGCTATTATAGATAATAACGCACTCGTGGATACCCTTAGGGTCTCTAGTATTAATAAGAATATACTTTATTAGAAGGAAGATACTACGAAGATTCCCTACCTTCCTATAACCCAAGTTAATTGCCTTAATAGATTACACCGCATCTGTGTTACTAAGCAAGTTCTAGATCCAAATAATTAATAGTAAACTATTAAGCTTTACTCTAAACGTAAGTTTTAATATTTAGTAGTAGTAATTCTTTGATTAACGTCTAATACGGATCCTACTGGCCCACACAGACTACTCCGTCACAGGGGGGAAAACTTGTGTATTTACAGGAAGAAAACCCCTGCAGTTGGGTTAGGGGAGGAAAAACCCTATGAGCCACCTCAGTCGGATGAAAAACCCCGAATTACCATGTTTGCACGTAGCAGCGGCCCTGTAGGCCTACAGCACGTCCTCCTCCTTAGATGTTTTGAACTCCTTAGGAACCACTACTTCCTTCTCCAGCTTATCCAAAGCTAGGGTTCACTACGTCCTAGCTAGGCCTTGCCGATCGATCGCCGTGTACTTATTATTTTCTCCCGTATCTTAACCGTCCCCTGTATGCTATCTCTTGTTAACCATTACCATATACGCCTTACCTCCTTCCCCCCTAGAGCTATCGAAGGCGTAAGGGGAATTCATCCGTTCTAACTACCGTAATACTAATAAGCGAGCGGGATATTGTGTATTTGGGTATCTTTTATGCCTAGGCCCTAGCTAGGCCCTCTCTAAGGGTTACCACTCCGTTGAAAGGAGACAGGGAAAACCGTAGGTCGCAATCCAAGCTGCTAGGTAGTATTTAGTAGTTAACGGCGAGTGACCGTATGCTCCGCGGGCGATTGCCCTGGGGGTTAGGAGGGGCCGTATACTTGCTCGTTCGTTCGTGTTCGTTCTTAATCGTTCGTTCGTCAATATGAGGTCGTCAATGCTTTCAATTAGGGGTCGGGGGACGTTAGATTCCATCTCATATCCGCAAGGATTACACAGGGTTGAATAAGAGCGTAGCAGTTATCTACTATAAAGGGGGTACCGTCAGTAGTGGTTTTCGAGATCTCACCATCCCATGTGAAAACTTTTCACTACCCCCCACAACATTTCAACCACCACCACGACCCCTACCCGCAGCTGTGCGACGTCTCTGCGTTGGCTCTGCTGAGTCCAAAGACCAGCAGGTTCATAGGCCTCACCACGTACAGGTGCAGAGTCCGATTTCGAGGACCAAGTTTTAATATTTATACCCCCTTAAGTATCTAATATAATTTCTAAAACTCTTTTTAAACGCTTTAATAAATATTATAAAGGCCTTTAGAAACGAGTAGCCCTTCTTAAACAGAGAAATATTTTATAAGATCTTATATTATTGTTAAAGAAACAATAATAAATTGGAGAACTAATAGTAGAGTTAGCTTATAGCTATAAAAGAGAAAGATTTACGGTAGCTGTTAAAGAACAAGCGCTTTTAAGATGCATTTTACGCACTTAATAATATACCGGAACTCTTTTACCTAATTTAGCTAAGTACTCTATATTATTTTCTAGGTTTAAAGTATAATAAGGTATATTTCTAAACTGTATATATGCTCTTACTTATACATATTTAGGAGATCCTTAATTCTCTTAAATATATTTTAATTATTTAGAATTAAATTCTAAGCTGTAAAACTATTTTAGGCCGTAAAACTATTCTACCCCGTAAAACTTTAAATATCTTATTTTCTACTATTAATGCCCTTACGTTATAGAAACTAGAGCTTTACGCACCTACTATCTCTAAAAGAGACTAGATTTCTATTAAAAGTTAAATATAATTAAAAATAATATTTCCTATTATTACAGACTATTATAAGAGAGATGCGCTTTTTAAGAATATTTTATTAGTTCCTTGCTTAATTCCTACTCTATATAGTTATTTTAAAAATTTAAAGTATCTTAAACCTTGCTGTACTATTCTTAAACAACTCCTAGGCTCTAATTAAAAACATACTATTTAGTGTGGCTTTTTAGCTATCTATTTTCGTCCTAAAAATCTTAATATTAAATATCTAAAGGACTAGATAATACCGCTATCCCTAATAACATTTAAGGGGAACAGATAGTTAGGTTATGTTATACTATAGGCGTTTTATATACGTTATTTTCCTAAAATAACGTCTATAGCCCCTAAAAAGGAGTAAGGTAAATAAAAACCCGTTATTAAAGAGCTAAATCTAGCTCTTTAGCATAAACTAGGAAATCTTGCTATTATTCTAGGTTTTTATATAAATTAGGCTTTTAAACTATAGAAATAGGATCCTAATAGGGAACTTACTATCTATTTTCTTAAGTAAGTAAAGCTTAGTTGTGGGGATAATATTAATAAACCTGTATCTTAGGTTATGCAAGTACTAAAGTTAATAAAGCATTCCTATGGAGAATAACAGCTTCCTTAGTTTACCTCCGAGGCAAAGTTACTTAGTAATTATTGCTGTGGCTAACCTTTTAAGGATAACTATATTAAAAATTAGTCCTCCTTATTTGTTCCATTAATCTTCTTTATAAACTATATTTAAGGCACTAAAATAACTTTATTTTATATTAAGCGTAACTTATATTATAGCTTTGTTAAAAGTAGCACCTAATAGGTAAGGCGTTAGATATTAAAATCTAAATACTTATTAATAATTTAAAGTTTGATTTCCTGGAAACGTTAACTTCTTTCTATAGGCATACTAACGCTAACTATATCCCTAAAGCTCCTCTAGCTATATTATAAAGAGACTTATTAGCCTAAAAGGTGGAATAGCTTAAGGATATTAAGCGTTAGTTACGTACTAAGATTAAAAGCCTAAAAGGAGAGTTATAGAAAGAGAGAGATTTTAAGGGAGATATGAGAAGATAATATAAACAGGACTTAACTATAGAGAGAGATAAGAATTGGTAGCTATAAAATAAGGTTAGAGATCTTAAAAGACTCTATTAAGACACAGCATAAGATATCTAACGAGAAAAGGCTAAATTAGGGGAAGTGGAGATAAAAATCTAAAATTAGCAAATTTGGATTAGCGAACTTGAAAATTCTAATAATATTAATAATTTTATAAGTTATTACTTTAATAAAGATATTAGTGCGCTAAACCTGTAAGAAACTATTTTCCTACTAGAGAAAAAGATAGAGTTAATAATAAGATATAAAGAAGCTTTAAATATAGAATTAGCGAAGCAAAGGTAATTAATGGAGGGATATATTAAGCAGACCGCATTCTTTAAAGTAGAAAATTCTAAGCTATAGGTCTAGCTAGCAACCTAAAAAACAAAAAAAGATAAATTAACCTCTAAGCTCTAAAAAAATAAAGTAAGCGTTT
>Ga0307515_10004558_pt1 | contig 28553 bp, 25 predicted proteins | sample 17_EM_MG_FD_194513 | JGI IMG/M metagenome (GOLD analysis project Ga0307515, IMG submission 194513) | Populus trichocarpa ectomycorrhiza microbial communities from riparian zone in the Pacific Northwest, United States - 17_EM | ecosystem: Host-associated > Plants > Roots > Unclassified | place... | reverse complement strand
GCTCGCCACGAGACTTAGATCTCTAGCGATAATCTTACCTATACACCTATATTTACTATCATTCGAGTCCACGTTTGCAACCGTATACCATAATTACCATACGTATGCCTATAAGGCCGAACGCTGGCGTACGTGCCCTTACATCAATCCCTTGCCAATCCTAATCTCTACCTTCCCAGTGACGGCATTCTGATGCTTCTATATGTCGACGATATCTCCATGTCATACCCGAAGGCCGCCGCCATAGCTGCAATCGAAGTCAATGCGAAACTCTCAGAGAAATACAAGATAATGAACATCGGTCCGGTATGCCAATTCTTTGGCATTGAGATCCACCGCAGTGGTACTGGGGTCAGTCTCGGACAGAATGCCTATATCACCGCAATTCTCAGACGATTCGGCATGGAGCATACTCATGGTGTCTTGATACCCATGGATCCCAATACAAAATTGGACCTGGCCGAGGATCGGGGGGAGAAGGAATTGAAACATATCACAGACTATCAACCAGTCGTGGGATCACTAATGTACACAGCACATGCAACTCGGCCAGATATCTTGTATGCAGTCACTGCTCTTGCTCGATACAATTCGCGGCCATTCACCAGCCATATGACTGCTGCTAAGAGAATCCTTCAGCACCTCAAATCTACAGCCGATTTTCAACTACACTTCACCGGCAATGGCATCACCATCGCCATCGCCATCGCCATCGCCATCGCCATCGCCATCGCCATCGCCATCGCCATCGCCATCGCCATCGCCATCGCCATCGCCATCGGCATCACCATCGCCATCGCCATTGCCATCGCCATCGCCATTGCCATCGCCATCGGCATTGGCATCGGCATTGGCATCTGCATCGGCATCGACATCAACAATAGTCTCGTATGGTACCTGGATTCTGATTGGGCCAATGACAGCGAGGACCGCAAATCCCAAGGAGGCCATGTGTTTCTCGCCACCGATGGAGCTATCTCGTGGCAGTCTCGAAAGGAAAGTCTCATCGCCATGTCAACTCTTGAAGCCGAGTTCATCGCCTGTTCGGAAGCCTCTAGAGAAGCGAAATGGTTACTTCAACTACAGAAAGACATTCACAGCAAAGACTTACCACCGCTGCCAATCACCTGCGACAATCAGGGTGCTCTCACCCTTATCACCGCAGGCATCATCAAAGCTCGAACTAAACACATCGACGTTTGCTATCACAACAGTCGAGATCTGCATAGATGACGAATAGTCAACTACTCCTACGTACACACAGATGACAATGTGCCAGATACACTCATGAAAGCACTTACAAAAGATAACCATACGAAGTTCACGAAAGCAATGGGTTTATGTTAACAAGGAGGTCAATTCAACGTAGGATTTAAGGTTGTCTTACTATTCTTTTGGAAATACGGTAGTACTCTTTCCCTGCTCACTTCTCATGCAGGGTTTTATGGAGGCTACGATGGAAATTACAGTTTGTTTGCTCCTTTGTTTGTTTGTTTGTTTGTTCTCTTGCTCCACGGAGCGTAGCAAGAGGGGTGAGTGTTGCATATATGGTTTATCTCCTGTCGTATGGCTTCAGTTGGGCTGATGCATAATCTCTCTAAGATGATGGTCATTCCATACTCAGCAGGAGATGCCACTCAGCTGGAGATGCCAGCTGAGTGCGCATGCATGCGTACGAGACATACAAAGACATACTCCGACTACCGCGTATATAAGTCCGTGAATGTACCTGTAACTGAGAATACAAGCTTCTAGCAATCAGTATTTCAACAACAGTTGCAAACGTCGATGCGAGTGATTATAGGTGTAGGAGTGTAGTATGATTATCGCTAAAGATCGAAGGCTCGTGGTGAGCCGACTATATAGAATGGTCGTTACTCGGCCTTGAACATCTCATGTGCCAGCCCCGGTAGCCTAACTCCGTCGCCATTACATTATCCCCCTCCTTAGGCACAGACCTCCTGGGCTGCAAACACCCGTACCAGGAAAGGGAAGGGAACAAACAAACGTTCCATGTACGTACTCGTACAGTCTAAGAAGTGCCACGACCGAACAGTACCATACGGTAGCATTTCAGTGGATTCGGCGCACTGGGAAACTCCACCTCCACTTGACTGCGATCCGGAGGTGGTAAAAACCCGTGCCGACGCCATTTGTACCAGGCCGAGATCCAGAGAAGTAAAAAGTAAAGAGAAGAGAGAAACAAGAAGAAACAAACGCCCAATTGACCACTTTCCTCCGTTCCCGAGTTCTGAAACTCTATTGACCCATTTCCTCTGCTCCCGAGTCTCGGATCCCGTTTCCTTCCTATTTTCACTTCTGAACCCATCCCCGGCATCCAACTATCTAATCCCGTACTCGTAGCTCATGCATTTCGTATGTTCTCGTGCGAGGCTGTATTTCGCATAGACCATCGTCGGAATTTGTCAGGGTAATCTCAGTGAAAGTCGATCATCACGTGGACCTCATCTTGACTTTTTGGCATCGATGTGGGATTCCGCCCTCGGCATCGATCATAGCCGTGGATTCTCGTATGTGACTCACCGGTGACCACTCAAGTGTGGTAGAATAGACGACAATTGCATCGGGCATAGAAGGTATAGTATTCTTCGGCATATCAAACTCGTAAGCTTCTCAGTAAGTGGTCGTACTCACCATAATTCAAACGCTCTTGTGATTTCGGGAAGCCGCTGTGTGGAATGTATTTGCAGATCTCAGTATTTCTTGACTTAGCAATCTCATTCAGTAGTGTCTCGATAGACCGCTGCTCAGTAAGTCTTTCGCATGATAGTATCGGTACGTTTTTGGTGGATTTCTCTGTAGCTATCTCTGTTGGCAGTTTCTGTAGAATATCCATTTGCTTGTCAGTGAACCTCTCGGTCGACTTCTGATAGTCATCTGGTAGGCCTCTGGTATCGTGATCATTCGGCATCCAGTTCGGTAAGCCGTTCGGCACCATTTTTCTGATACTTCAAATGCCATTCGGTAAACATCTCGGACGATGGCTTTGATAGGTAAGGATCCCGGTAATCTTCTCATTCGATCTCAATGTGGAGTTCTTCCGCCGGGAAAGCCTCCTTGGCACTGAGATTTGCCTTTAGCGCGGAACTACGACACGTTATGGGCATTACCGCTGCACCCCGGCATATTACAGTGAGTTACGGAATTTTATGGTGCGTTCACTTGCATTTTTATTTTTTGCAAGATATTATGCATTGGGAAAATTGGGTTCGCACTCGAGCGGAGTCACCAGTGTGCTCGAGTGAGGATTTTCCGCTCAGCCTGCGCTCAGACTCGTTCACGTCACTCGCTTAGATTTATTTGTGAGAGATCGTATCGAAACCGCATCTGATCCTTGTTCCTGGTTTCGGTTGAACAAACCCCTGATCGACCGTTCAGAGTGTTTCCAACGGTTGCAGATTCCATGCAGCAATGACATTGCCGAGATTCGATGCGAATGATCGAGGTGGCGTCCAACCACGTGTCAGGCGGGAACTCGGAAAGCTGTTCGGAAGTTAAAAACTTTATCCGCACGTCCTGTTTCAACTCACAAGCGAGACGCTAAGCACAGCCACTAATCCTGAACTAGTTACATTTGCCGATTCCGTCGAAGAACAGGCTATAACACCCACCATCCACAATCTGCGATGCTCAGTGTCTACCTGCTTGTGCCTAACCGTTCTGTGGCGCGGTAAAATGATTACTGATACAGCGAGTTTTAGTAGCGAGGTGGTAACGTTTTCGGTGGCTGGTATTCTAACTTTTATGGCTGGTGCCACGGTGAAAATGTATAACACTACTCGGTGTGGTTCTATCAAAACAGCCCGCTTTCGTTTGCTTGCTCTTCCACTGGTTGGAAACCTCTCTTTTCCTTATACTCTTGACTTACTCACCCGCATCTGCTCTCCTCTGGGGGTGTCACGATCCCGCAGCCCGCAATCTCCTGCTCTAGCTACAATACCTGCCAGTCCTACAACGCCTCCCAACGGAACCCAATTTTGATCATTACTCGGGTGAGCTAGAGTGTATAGTCCTGATATTCCAGGACCTCAGCCTGCTAGGAATACTTCACCTGCTGGGACGTGCTATCGCAACAGGGTAACGGTACGCAACCTAACGCCGCTCTACTTACTGTAAGTCTTCAGTGCTAGAGATATAAACGTGAATAGGCGTGGCGACTTTGTGATCTTATGTTGCTAATATGATGGGTCGGGTTGGGCACTCAGTCATAGAACCATCACTCGTCTGATACGGCCATGAACTAATGATATCTATGGTGGGATTTCGCGACGTGACTTCCCAATCTGGTGATTGCGATTGATATTGCGTGCTGTCAAGCCAGGATTCAACGGGTTTTCAAGTCTCCAGATACCTTTGTTAGCGGTTCGATGACTCCGATACGATTAAGCCGTATTGAATAGCATCCAACTTTGTGTGCTCACCATACTTTGATGTGTCGCTGGGGGCACTTATAATGAGGTTTCTGGAGACTCCTGACGGCGTTTAGATGACTCTGATATGATTATATTATATAGTCCAATTATAATAAGCAGCTACTAAACTTTTTAATGTATTTGCCAGGAGAACTTATGTGTCCGGAGACTTGAAAATCTAACAAGTACGGATCGGCTATATCCCACCCCTTATCACCACTGATCACTCCGTCAAAACACTCCAATGAATTATGTCTCTTTTGTTCATTCAGCACCAGGAATCACCATTAGGTTATACAGAAACGTGACTCACAGCATTCAAGAGAAGATACTCTGCTAGCGAAGCGGAAGTATATGTATGTATCACATCAAATCTGCAATGTGATGCGCAATTTCTCAAGTCGCATGTCTAAAGATGTGCTAAGAGGCGAGAGCACATAACGATCTGTCCAAAGATAAACAAGCTCCGATCGTATTCAGCCCAATCAGTCTTAGGGCTGGCAATGTTTCTACTTGACCAATTAATTGACGGCTGGGTATCAATAGGTCACGAAAATATTATTTCAGGACTTGCCCGTCGACTTGTACATCAGCTCCGTTTTCATACCTGGAATCCTAAACTTATTCTACCGTAAATGTTTCTTTCCACCATTACCATGAACCCGAGACTCTCTATCCTTATTCGTATTTCTGTCACTCTTATCTGTGTCGCTTTTGCAACTGCTTTTCTACGCTTGGCTCAGCTCGTACCTTCAGCCTGGATTCAGTTTAGTGGTATGGTTGCACCAACACGATGTTAAATTCGATGGTATCGGGTTCTCGGTATCAGTTCAACCCGCCAGCGACACAAACATATTGATGAAAGATGTAACCGAGGTGAATAATGCCGGGTCAGCCGCCGCTACAACTCTCATGACTCTTTTGCCTGCACTCTCGACTTTTACCCTCCTGCCAAAAGAGAAATTTGTATTCTCAGACAGCGATTCGAACACTATTGAGGTTGTGCCCACTCGTGTTCACCGCCGAATGATCCGAGGTAGTTCGATTGACAACCGAAGGAAATATCATACGCACGTTACCAGTTAAATTTATCCCGCTCGGTGCTTCTGCAGACTCACTTGAGAGCAACCGGTACAGTTATGCGATGGAATTGTGACTTCACCCTGTGCATCTTTCGGAAGTGTTGCATATATGGTCCGCCTCCCTGGCGTATTATGGGCTTCAGCTGGGCTGATGCATAATCTCCCTAAGATGATGGTCGTTCCAGACTCAGCTGGAGATGCCAGCTGAGTGCGCATGCATGCGTACAGGGCATACTCTGAATGCCGTATATAAGATCACGAATGTACCTGTACTTGAGAATATAAGGCTTCTAGCAATCAGTATTTCAACAAATGCTGTTACTTTAGATGCTTCTTTGACTTGTTGATTGACTGATCTCTCAAGGCCAGAAGGTCCGTATATATACAGACTTGTGTCCCATATTCACAGCCATATTCGTCTCCATATCTCTTATCCGTTTGCATATCTTCATACACCAACTGCATATCAAACGGACCTGAGCTGTGAGGCTCACGATGCAGGTACACATGCAACAAATGCGGGGTTATGCGCATTCATCTATCTATTACTACCTCACGAATAAAATATGATTATAAAAAAACAAACAGCCTCACAATCAGAGGCACGTTTGATAATGACCCATAATGATGGAATTCGACAACACATACACTTGTCTGGAGGAGCTCTCAGAGAATAGAAGCCCTATAATTTTCTTCATAAGCCTTCTATAAGTATCTCCCACAATCCTCTGGATTGCGGCTCCCAGAAGAAGAGTATTCTGCCTCCCGATCTCCCACGGGAAGTTGTAGAATGCTTGGAAGGCTTCTCTCATTCCAGTTCCCACATTTCCCCGCCGCTCGTAAAGTCTTTCATTGGGCAAAAAGACGCTGTTGGCAGACCTCCCAACGGTGGAAACTGGTAGGGAAATCGGCACCGAACTACACTATACTATTTATACCAACTGTATAAGAAATTGAAACCGCACTACATGTGGAACCAGTTTAGTGAACCAGTTGGAACCAGTTAAAACTGTTTGTATTGGTTTTGGTTGTTTAACTGGATTGAACCAGTGCAAACCTCTCCATGCATAGTTATTGGCCACAGCGAGTGCATAATATCTTACTCAGCCTAAATGACTATGATATTGTATCGACAATGTAGAGTTCGGGCTAGTTAAACACGCAGCGAACAAGTTTGCAGGAGCAATATGATGTCTAACCAAGATTTCACCCATCTAGGGTCTTTTCTCCTCTGCATATTTTCTCGCATCCATATAAACTGTATAACTACTGGTGAACTGGTTTATTTTCAGATGCCAAACTGCACTCCACTGAACTGCGAACCCCCATAAACCGCGCTGCACTGCCAAGAACTAACTGTCATCTGCACTGGTTTATTGCTAGGAACCAGTATACTGCTAAAACTGATGGGAGATCTGGCTGTTGGCATATGAACGAGGGCCGCTCTATCCTGCATAAGGTCTGTGCATCAAAGCACCATTGAATAAGGCTCAGTTCTACTTTTGTGGTTCTTTCCCTGTCCTTTCACAAGTATTAGCTCACACTCGAGGCTAGAGGCTAATGAACGGCCAATTTCAGGCGTGGTGCACATTGAAGCACTCGGCATCCCCAAATTTTCACCGCCCTCGGTGCGCAGGTGTTTCCACGTTGGATTTTTGCTCCCCATTGCTGCGCTTCTCATTGAATTTTCTCCCTTACCCCACTTTTCTCTCTTCACTCCTAAAGTCTTCAGGATGGAGGCGCAAACATCCACTACAGACCCCTCCAAAGTCATCCGCACCCTTAGCTCTCCTGAAACTCCAAATCCCTCTCTAGCTCTCCCCCCTCCGGATTTCACACAGTATACTGAGCACAGGTACACGGAAAGCATGGGACCAACTGAGCCACCTCTTGGACCGAGCGTCATAACTGCTTTTGTCCTCCCGATAGGACTTGGCATCCTTGCGCTGATCCTGCTTGCTATTTGGAGATGCGGACGATTCAAAATGTTCCAAACCCAGAGAGAAGCCCAGAGAGGTAATCAAGTCAACCCAGGTGGAACTGTAAAGCGAGGCCATCGATCGACTAGGTCATGGGGTCGTGACACTATCATCCTTGACGTCGAAGGCGACGGTATTTCATCCCCTCCTCAAACTGCAGCATCCTAGACTGACATCTCCAAGCTGCGGGAACTGGACTTCCCTTGAGTCAGCTCCCTGGGACTACTCCCAAGTCTCCCACTCCGCCGAGGGTTCACTTTCCAAACTCGGACAGAGTCACCATGGAGCCGCCAAAGGTTCATGATACACAGTCGGAAACTATCTCTATCAATGGCACAAACCGCAATTCAACCGCAACTACTGCGTCTAGTATCAGTCCACTTGCTTCCGCTGTAGAGCCGCGAATTAATCCCGCGTTTCTCGAGAAAGGAAAGTATGGCAAAGGCTTGAGACGAGACATGAATAGAAATTTCTCTAGTCTTGGTATGATATATCGTGCAATGGGGAATAGTGTTGACTGACATTATCGATAGATGCGGTGGTTGATTTTGCCAGTTTCGCACCCAGTCATGCCATTGAGAAGATCGCCGTCCAGACACTGTCTGGTGCCGTGACCAAGAACCGACCCCGGACGGGATCGCCCATTTGCGACCATTGCCATGCGATGCAAGGTGTCCAAGCCTCGGCTAAGTAGGGTGCAGTCAATAGTCAGGGTTAGGTTGAGGAAAAGGTGATGAATTGCAGCCATTTTGGAGAGCAACATCGGTAGTAGTCGTGTAGTTGATGCGGCATATCGGGGTGGGAGATGATGTTGTCATTTTTTGTGGTTGCTTTTGTGCTGTGTCACCTGGGTATTTGTACGTAGCTACGAATGCCTTAAGTGCTTGTCTTCTTGATTCAAATGTCCCCAAACACACGGGTCATTACCCCGCGATTACTATATTTTGATGCTGCTGGACTCGCAGTTTTAAAGTACAATTATCCGGCATACATAGATCTCATAATTTCATAAATGGAGGATGTGACGAAGCAAGCGATTGAACGGTTTTGCAACCCTAGCCCAAAGCCTCAACTATTCTTAAAAAACCCAAGGGTAATCATTGAATAGAGCCTAGTTCTACGTCTACCTTACCTTACAATACTAACTAATCGACAGTCTCGTAGTGGCTCTTACAACTCGTCCTTCGATCCTCATACTCTGTTCTCCACAAGTTGCACAATTCCCCACCGGTGCAATATTCCAATTCATACATCCGTCACACCACCACGGGTTGACATCATTCAGATCAATATTGTCAAGATTAAAGGGTTCTATATTACCCATATCACGCAAAACTTGGAAGTCAGGATCTTGAAACGCCAGCGTCGTATCTCCCACCAAAGTAACATCGTCATCACAGGAAGAATCAAAGTCTGTTGAAGACTCAGGGGAGAAAGATTCATTCGGATAGCCGCAGTGAGCGCAATGGGGGAGAATGGAGAGATTTTCGGTGGCACATGATGAGCAGGTCCATGAATTGGTGGTGGAGGGAATTCTGTCCAGAGAAAATGGCCACGAGGGACACAGAGGCCGGGGGCCCGCGGGTGGCGGCTGGAAGCGTATGAGCGGTCTGGCACGGCGCATCGGGATGTCATCAGAATCTGAGTTGGACCCTAGCTTGGGAGCTGGATGCGCCATTTCCCGTCCATGGAAGGGGTTTGGTAAGGGTCTGGCACGGTTCATGGGGATATCGTCAGAATCCGAGCCCGATTGTGCCGCTTGAGCTGCCACCCACTTCTCCGGTCGGGGGGTGGCACAAGTGTTGCAGAAACTATCGTGGGTATTGTTTATCTCTCCACAACGTGGGCAGGCCCAGACGAATGCTTCGCTGAAACCTACAAAGGGGTCTGGAGGGGTTGAATGTCGTTTCTGCCCGCAGGACTCGCAGTTGAAATCGAAGACCAGGTTCGTGTACTTGCATACGGTGCATGTCCAAGTTTCAGTGCTATTCTGTTTAGGTCCAGGCGGAGCTACGGGTTCGCCGTGGCTTTGTAGAACGTAATCTGCCTCTGGTTGATCAACAAGGCAAATTGCGCACTGAGAAAGGTTGATTCGGTTAAATGCGCCGCATTGCAAGCATTTCCATACATGGAAATCATCTGGGGTTTCAGGGAGGGAGCCGTGGGTAGGTAAACTCGTTATACAAAGAGCTTCTTCCGCTCCCTGTGCTTGCCAAAATATCCCTCCATCGTTACCGACTGTGTCGATTGGTGCGTTATTATCCGTAGGTTGGTGGGCATCAGGTTTCCGCGATTTGCGTTTCTTCCCCGGCTTTTGGATACCACAGTTGCCACATTTTATGTCCTCTGGTAGGCTACACTCACCGCATTCAAGGCAGCTCCATATTCCCATCCCGGTAAAATTTATTCCGGAACCCGAAAATGAACTAAATCCGTCGGCTTGTGTCTCCTCTGAAGGAAATTGTCCAGTGGCAGGGGGTAGAACCAGTTCCTCATATGTATGATCCTCAGTATTGTCAATAACTTCAGTTTCCGCATCTGATAGTTTGCGAGCAGTATGCTGGTGTGCAACTAGCAGTCCAGCTTGATGTTTTTTATCTAGCTCTTTTTTCGTCTTCTCATCCTTGTCCTGTCCGCATTGACAGCAGTAAATATACTCGGCAAAATTCGAAGCCATGCATCGAGAACACTCCCAAGGTTGAGCCAAAAACTCGAATGCCGGAGCCTGCGGGTGTGATATTACCACCTTCTGTATGCTTTTACTTCGCGGGGTTGATTGTATTGGTGGCGGACTAACGATGGCTTCTGGTTGCAGTGGAGTTGTTACCGCGGCTTCATTCTTCGGTCTGTTTGTGGTACAGTGAGAACATAAAACATATGCTCTAGAATTTTTTGTCTTGCACTTTGGACAGTCCCAAGGTTTGAGGTTGGAATCGGTTGGTTCATCCAGTTTCTTCTCATCTGCATCACCTTGATGTTTCTTGCTAAAATCTTTTGTGTTTGCAGACTCTGTTGCTTGGACATCCACAGAGGTCATTAGTCTAACATTCCGCCGCTTCTTCTGGGGTTTTTCTATGCCGCAGTTGCAGCAGAATCTCCCCTGTGCAATATTTGCAGCCTTGCATTGAAGACAATCCCATGGTTTGGCAGAGAAATCAATGCTTGGTAGTCGTGTCGTCGGCTGAATGCTCGTGCCTTTGTCTTTATCACTCGCGACTGGAGGTGGTGCTGGGTGAGGCGGTTGGGCATCTTTCTGTTTCTCCCTACGTTTGGACTTTGGTGGTATCGGGGGTGGTATATTTTCGAGCCTTGGATTAGAATTAAGTTCTTCCTGTGACTCTTTTTGTAGTTCTTTGTGTATATTTTCAGACACAGGTGTTCGATGCTTTTGTGGAGTACCTTCGGAAACAGTAATCCGTTGTACTTCCGTATCCTGAGAAGATCCCATTTCTTCCATCAGTTGTATTTCAGTAGTAATAGGCGTTGTTGTAATTTCCGCATGCTGTCGTTTCTTTTGAAGTTTTTTAGCACCGCAATTGCAGCAGAATTTGTACTGTGGGGAATTTGCAGCCTTGCATTGAAGGCAGTCCCATGGTGTGGCGGAGAAATCGATACTTGATGGTCGTTCCGCTGGTTGAATATCCTTCAGTATCCCTGCAAGGGATGGTGGGGTGGGTTTGATAACACTCTGACTCCCTCTACGTGTGGATGTTTGTGATATCGGTAGCAGTATGTCTTCGGGTTTTGGCCCAGCACTTGGATCCTGCTGATCAGGCTGGTGTGATTCTTCCCGGGTATCCTCCGGGTCCGGCATGGCTTGCTTTGGTGGAGTTTCTTCAACAACAGGAGGCTGTGTTTCCATGTCTTGAAGAGCATCCAGTTCTTCTGTGTGTTTAATTTTCGCAGCACCAGGTGGCGTTGTAGTTGTAACTTCCGCACTCTCATCTCCGCACTCTTCTTTCTGCTCCGCTTCATCTTGCTTTTCTTCCCTATTTTCCAATTGTTTCACATCCTTCCATAATCTCCTGACCCAATACCCCTCATCGTCCTCTAGATCAATAATCCTCGCCAGTGACCAGCACTGCAGAAACGCCAACCCAGTGATAGCAGTAAGAAACTCCCTTTGTTGCTGCTCATAAATAATTTCAGGGTCAACTGCGGCTTTAGCTGAGGAAAGGGATGCGAAAAGTTTCCATAGTGCATATAAGACGATAACGGAACAGCTGGTAAGAGGGATGAGGGGGGTTCCATTGTAGTGTAGCATTTATTTAGTATAAGGAGTTATACAATCCAATGAGGGGAGGATTCATGGTGGTGGTGGGTGGCATTTTGTTGTTGTGGAAAGAGGATGGAAGGTTCGACATGGATACTCGGAGGCCAAGCTGATTGCTGACTCTTTACATTCATCAGTACTGCGCTCTTGCATTCACCAGTGCTGGCGACTGAAAAATAGTTGTCGAGTGTATGATGACGATAATGTTGACATAGACCAGCTCGCATGAAACGAAACCTAGTGAAGTCACAGATTGCTTATCCTAATCCAGATCACGTGTCACATCTCCCTTGCACCGTAAATTTGTTCGTAACCTGCCCTAATTATATCGAAGTGGAGCTGGTCTAAGATATATCTGTCACTTTCAGTGTTCTCTTCACTTGCAGATACCATATCCCAAAATCTGACTTGGAGATGTCGATCGTATTTGCTACCTGTACAGGAGCTCTTATTTGAATCATCGGAGTGACCTTTAGCAGCTGAAAATGTGAACCTGATTCCCTTCTCAAAGAAAACCAGGTCATGGGAGATATCAAAATGCTGGCCAAACCCAAATTCTGCCATACTTTCCCCAGCCTTCCAAAACTCAGAAATTTACCTGCTACAGTCACTATCAGCACCCCCCTTCCATCATTATTCCTTCAGCACCTACCGAGCCATGATATTCATCTGGTCTCTCAACTCCTTGACCTTGGCATGATTACTGAGCCCCCTCTTCTCGACCAAATCCATGAAGCTATGCATAATCTTGACGAGATCCTTGCCAAGGCACTGCAGCCGAGAGACATCAGTCTCACCGCACTGGAAGAGCAGCCACTTAGTCTGCTGCTCGACACTTAGCTTGATGATGTGATTGCGGAGCTGGAAGAGAGCCTTGCGGATCTCGCTGTCAGTCAGGTAGATGTTCAATCCTACGATGAGGCGGGAGAGACGGTGAATATCGCGACCGACTATAAAGGTCAACAAAGAGACAAACAAAAACGAAAGGCCACGAACGGGTGTTAGGAGTGGTAACAGGGATGAGAGGAGGCATATTTGCGCGAGGCCATTCGTTTGTATCAGGGGGGGGGTTGGGAAGGATTGTGGTCAGGAGTTTGGACCGAGCCATAGATGATTGCATTATTGCTCACTTCTGGAAAAGTACCGATGATTCTCCGGCAATTCATCGTGGTTCATATAGCGAATGAGTGATTGTTAGGGTTTTAATTAGCCGGCACGTGACTACTTGGCTAGTGCACGGAAGTTGCACGCTGGTACTTCATCATGTTGAATGGTCGGCGAAATGGCACAAACCCTTCCAGTTTCACCTATCTATGTAAACTACATTTCGCATACGTTGAGTTCAGGCTGCTATGGAAAGGGCTCAAGGGTTGTTGTAAGGCTTTGTGGACCAAGGTGAGGGACAATGGTGGGCGGTGGTTCATCATTTATTGCTTTCGAATTATGATGAAGGGTTGTGTGTTATGATTAGTCTTTCAAATACACGTATAATTCAACCGTTTCGTGATATCATTCTGGTCCCAGCATAACCCCATATGCGATACGGACTTAAGCGTATTATAATTTACTGTGTTGCTATTCTTCAAGACTAACTGGCTATAGTCTGATCTCGCCTGCCATCCCCTACGATTTGTGTAAACTCCGTAGGGTTGAGCTTGCAAGTGAGGCGAAAAAGTCTGGGCATGAGAGCAGCTACTGTACCGAGCATAAAGGTTCGTACGTCACGCGTCACAACGGGCTGCCCTGTACGTAGAAACTTCTATTTCGTCACGCATCACAGCGATTCTGTCCTTAGTTGCTAGGGTACGTTAAATGGTTGTCACAAAGACGTGAGTAGTCTGGGGTTGAACAACTGCGGCTGATTGCTGTATTATCAAAGTGTAAATGAGCTTTTTCATAGGTCATAATGTTTATGTGAATCTTTCACCACACAAGAAATCTCTGCCCTATTTTCTGAACTTTGAAATCAGTGTCCAACTATGGTTCCACATGTAATCCCAAATCATACTCACCTAATCCTGTCCTTTAAAATCAGAAATTTCATGTCACACTACCTCTGACTGAAAAATGAAAAGATGTCACAGAGGGGCGAATCTAAAACAAAAAGTATCACGGCCGGCAGCCCGTCCGAACCATTAGGCTCGGTACAGTATATTCCACCTATTGCATGAATTCCACATGAATGTAGCGGTTAATACCGGCAGTACTGCAGAATTTTCACATCATTTATAAACTGGTATTACCCCGGACGTATCTTATTCGACGACAGCTCTTATTTGTGAATTCTCAGGACATATAGATGGACCTGCGCGTCCTACTTAATCTCATATATCCCCTGCGCTCAGATTCGCGCTTTGACAAATGTCCCATCGAATTCGTCAATGCAAGTAGCTTGTAGCATCAGTTTGTCTTCTCTCTGCTTCCACCGACCGGAGGGGAGATACCTGGCGTAACCGCTGCGACAAAACTGAGCAGCGGCCGGTTGAACTAAGCTATATACAAATCCCATAGTACTCAAACTCTCTGTAGCCGGTGACAAAAACCTACCAGCAATTACTCGACTTCGTTGGGTGGTTCTAACAATAGTTAGCCCTGGTTGACAGGTACCTGCCGGCATTTAGGTATGGGAGTACTCGCACTCTACTTAATTAGTACTTACATAAGCATACCTACCACTTCTGTCTCAGGCACACAGCAAAGAACCCATAACTAATCTACACATGAGATGTATAAGTATATTTGCCCTCTCCCGCCTCTCCTCGCTCTACAATCAATATATTTTTCCAACAATGGCAGGAACTATAGAGATCACTATCAAACATTGGTCGCGCAAACTTCCCTCGGCAATGTTCTCGAGGACATTATTCCTTCTGAATTCCTCCTCGCCTGCAATGATTCTTGCAACTAACGTTATCATGTCCCCCCTAACAATCGGGAAGAGAAAGCGCGAAATGCTAACTTAGCTTTTGTGTGTAGTTTTGGTGGAGCTTCTTCCATTGATTTTCACTAAGGTCGATGTAGCAACTCGAGATCTTGCGAGGGGCTGGCCGAGTACCGTATCCACTCGAATAAGAGGTACGCCCCCGGTTAGGTTAGCGCTTGAAAATTACCGTATACGGCAAGAAATTCGGAAATTAAAAAAGGCACATCATTTTTAATTTCCGTTTTAAACGAGTGTCGTACCCAGTTATGCGCGCTAACCTAATTGGGGGCGTACCTCTTATTCGAGTGGAGACGGTACTAACCTGAATTGCGATTTAAACACATCTACATGTCGCTGCTGGACTTGCCCTCGGGTCAAAAGGGGCTCTACAGAAATATCGAGGATATCGACGAGAAATTAGATTACGACCCAGAAGAATGCAGTCTACCGTCATTCGACCTGTCTAATTTTATTTTGGAAGTTTGGGGGTGCCCTAGTTCGAGCAGAGGATAAAGACGTATCTTCTCTCGATAGAAACCGATTTTACCTCTCGTAAGATCTAAACTCTTATCTTGAAACGGGGGGGAGATTCACTAACGCTTCTACAAAAGGTATGAAGTGGGACGGAAGATGAGCTATGTGATTGGCAGTCGGAAGTACAAGAATGCACCTGCGCCCTTGGGCTGTATTTCTCTTATGCCTAAGCTTGAGTCACAACGGTGGAAGACGCCCGTCATCTCCTATACACATGTATGTGACGATTACCATCCGCTATCCTTTCCATCCCACTGACTGGTTATTATAGACATCACAAGACGACTCACTACGCACCTGCTTAGAGGGAAAAATCAAAACCATCCTGGGCCAACTTGTCAAAAACACCCAGTGCCTCGGCTTTCATACAGACAATTCAAGGACCAAGAGGTTCTTGCTATCGGGATGCACGGGCCATTTTTTCATATTATTCGTGTCTTCTTCAGCACGGAGACGATTGAGTCGGTGCAAGTGGGTAAAAACCCGGGGCCTTACACTTTCGACGTGAAGTTATCGAAGGAGTATAACTTGTTAGAGAAGAGCGACTGTTTGGAGGCATTTCGAGGGCTCGTGGGAATGTTTCGGTATCTGTTGAGCGGGGAGGCTAATGTCGGTGCCATGCAAGTGGCTTTTTCATTACCTCAACTCCCTAAAGAAGTTGTGACCGTTCAAATGCTTATTTTCAAGTTAGCAGCCTTGCATTTTCTTCATAAAAACGAAAAAAATATATATAATCATACTGGAATGCTTCGTGTACACCCGGCCGGAAGCCCTGGAGACTCAGACCCCTTATTTCCATGAAACAACGTCTTAATAGTCCCTAGATCTGGGCCTGGAGATTCTCTAGGTGGTAGGGAAGTTAAGCTCTTTACAATGATTCCACCAGTCCAGACGATCCGGGTCCGGGGTAGGGCTTAGTCCAGTCCGGCCTAATGGGAAGGTCGGACTGGACCGGACCATAGACTGGCAGTCTTGGTCTGGACAGCTGGACCAATCCATATATGCTTGTAATTTCGACAGCGCTTCTTAGCCAAGTACCACCGAAAACATGACTCATTCTCACTTTTTATCACCACTCACTTCCGAATACCCACTCCTGTCGAAATTATACCACCTTTGTCTAAATGCCTGCGTTCGTCTAACTTGAGGGTCCTAACGCGGCGAATGTATACCCCACGCCCTTCTTGAGGGCGCCCGGTGGCTTCGATATCTTGGAAATACGCTTTAGGGTAATCGGCAGCCATCAGAGTGAGGGATTTTCCTTGAAAATGAACGTGAAAGGATTGTTGAATGTTGGTTGTGGCAGCCTCGAAGTTCAAATTGAATTGGCTTACCGCCGCAGAGCTCCAACCCATCAATGGCGCCATCGAGTTGACGATCGATCTCAATGCGCGAGATTTTTTCGAAATAGACGTCCCGAATCTCCTGTAGCTTTTTCTTCTTGAGCTTCTCTCGGTGGTAGTCCATCTTCGACTTTGCCTCGCGGTATAGCGCACTCCGCGCGGCAACCAGCTGCGGTCGAGGTTGCCCTGGAGTTTGAAAACTCTCCTGGAGTGTTTTGACGTTTTGGCGGCGTTGCACAAATCAGACGAACGCAGACCCTACACAAATTCACTCCTCTCGATTGGCAAAAGCGAGCAGATCAAAAAGTACTTCGAATGACTGACCGATTGTGACATTCCTACCTGGCGTGTGGTCTTTGATTAATTTTACCCTCGAGGCTTTTTGACAATATCAAGATGCCGTCCGAGCACACACTTCCGGAGTCTGGTAGGGCAGATAGTATATGGATAGTAATAGCTCATGTCTACAATGAGTTTGATACGTTATGGCCAGAGTGTGGGTCACTCGGTATTCTGGATTGTTACATTGAATTTTACTGCAATGTCGTATTTTGTCTATCTAGGCTCTGCCCCTCTCCTCTAGTTCGATTACAGAATAGATTTTACCGTGTATTCAGCAAGCAAAATCCCACATCCTTTTAATCGACTGGTTCTCGAAAACCCAGCATGTGAACGTGTATTAACAGATTTTCACAGCAGATCCCCGCCAGCAAATATGCCGGCCCCACTGCGCGGTGTCAAAATGCAATCCGTCCTTTTGCGTAGGCTGCATACCCGAGCCCACCAGCCATTCGCCGTCACAGGGAAGCGAAAACCCCGCCAAACAGCTCTCGCCCTGCACGCCCTGCAAAAAAAACCAGATCACTGCACCACGCGGCTGAACCCGGGATGGCCGGAACAGCGATAGCACGGAAAAGGATCTACAAAACGTGCGGGCACCAACGGGAGCAAACCACGGCTGCAACCCCTCTGCCGGAAAAAAACACATGTCAAGCACGGATGCGGCTACCGCATCGGACTGCGAATGCAGCCTAGATCCCACCCCAATGGCCGCGGCTCTGCGCTAAGCTTTAGCTGCATCGATGACCCCGGCAGGGATGCGTGTTTGACTTCCGAGAACTTCGTCGTCAAGATCGAAGGGGCCGGATTGGAAGCTGCCTTCGTCTGCGTCGGCCAATGCGAGCAGTGCCGGTTCACGAAAAGACCCAGTCCCCAGCGCGCGGCGGATTCGTGGCTGAGCTAGTCGGGCCCGGTTCCTTGCGGCGTGTCATTCGTGAGCTGTCTAGCCCGGCCTTGGCACTGCCGAGTGAACTGTACATCTGCCAGGTACAGCACTCACCATATCTCCCATCGGATTCCCACAACCCAATTGCTCTCTGCCAACATTCCCTCCGCTCACAAGCAACCCCAACACTCCTTTCCCACAGTCATTTATCAACCCCCACCCCCACCGTCGCTCCTTCTCCTCCGACACCATCAACAAACAATGTTCACCCTCCCAACCCTCCGCCTCAACATCCGCATCACCCTCCCAAAACTCCACCTCGGCCGCAGACTCCGCCGCGGCCTGATCCGCGTCATCCTCGCGGCGCTGTTCATCGCCCGCGCCGAGATCAGGGCTATAAACGTGCAGGGCATGTTGCTGTCGTGGTTCCGGTTCTGTCCTGAGTTTCGAGACCAGGCGCAGGCACAGAAGGGCGGGGAGTGGGGGACGCAGAGGGGAGAGGCTAGGGCTTGCTAGGCGCTGTTGATCGGCGTCGGGTTTTGCTTTTTAGATGCCGGCTGTCCGGATCGGTTATACGGTTCAACGGAACGACTCTCGGTGTTTATACGGTTCAACGGAACGACTCCGGTGTTTATACGGTTCTACGAGATCATGCTGTTAAGCTACCGCTTTTGCACGATGTTATCGACCCTCGAGACGGCAGGTTTTTGTTCGAAGTATCAACTGGCTCTGTATTTTCGCCGCGGTTTCTGTTGATACGGACGACGGAGTTACGGTTGGTGACGGGGGGAGGGTTTTTTTCGTTTCTTTACATGCATGCGTAACCTGGATTTGAGTTACGATAGGGACTTTTCATTCGTTTTTGTAGCATATGCATTTGAGACCGGGACTGTTTGGTTGAATAGATTATTTATCTGACTACGAACATTGGCATGTGCAAATGTGACAACGTCAGACCGAGAAGAATTTTACATCCTGCAGTGCTCGTGCAGCAAGTCAGCCTTCACATGCTGGATTACTGTAATCCCGGTCCGGTGTGGGCGGAGCTACAGTAAGTTACTTCGGTACATGAATACCAGTGAAGGATACTACGTGCTATTATACTTCCTACACTCCGTCTCCTTCGATTTTTTCACTCGGGTAGATAATGCCCATCTCTATCGGCTGTGTCTCAACAAGTACATGCAGTCATATAACGGACGTGTCTTGGGCGAACGTTATCTTCCCGCAGGCTTGAGTCAATACCGATGGACATTCGATATAACCATTATTCCGTTCATTACAAATCCATAGCAGCACAATCTCCACTGGCAAACTTACACTCTCCCCATTTGTGGCAACCCGGTACTAGAATCAACACCGAGTAGGAAATAAAAGAACTTTCAACTCTCCGGAACCGTACAGTAAAGCTAATATTCTATACCATCTCGAATCGGCGGCTTTAATCGGCTTGGTCGGATCGCATGAAATGGTGTATTGGCGGGTTATAAATGTGAACGCAGAGGTGGAAGATTGATGCTTGAGTGAAGAAGGTGTGCGGCTTGTGCGGATTAGCGATGAAAGTAGTGGTACGTGCGGCCGCGAGTTTGGAGGTCGCACGAGCCAGGATAATGGTGGAGCGGAGCAGGGGTTCCCAAGTGGGCGCATGTAAGAGGGCTGGCAGAGGTCCATGATGAGATACAGCTCAGGTCGGCTGTTTACATCTCCACCTTTGCCTTCGCCGTCTTCTAGTTTCTTTTCACAAAGGGCTCCTCGGCCAGCACTCAATACGGCTGTCATCGCTCAAGACGCCTGCGATTCATATATATAGATCTGGCAGCCATAGAGCCAAAGGTAATCATGTGTGGTTGAACTGCGCTCACATAAGACTCACCTGGGCTGTCTCGGGCGTAACCACTTCTCCCGAGATTCTGTCGACGTTTCAGTGCTTGATGCAGCAGGGTATCCGGCGAGCTATCGCTCGCATAATGAAGCGGCAGCATCTGTCTAGCCGTCCGGATATCCTGGAACACGCCGTTATTGCTAACAGCAAGAACAGTGCATGTTCTTGGTCAGACAGGGTAGATTTTGCTCCATTCTGCCACCCAGCAGGGTTACGGACTGTGGTCAAATCCCTTTTTTCGCCGCTGCTATCGGTGGTATTGCTTACGGAGATCGAGGCGTATACGTACGGAGAGTATGTAGAGATGTTGCAATGGGCTAATCGGGCTGGAAAATGCGGTGAGTGCAGATGGAGTTCGCAAACGGCCGGGCCGGACTGCGGGCCTTTGGGGGAAGCCGGGCCGGGCCATTATCTGACAACGCCTGGGTCGGCTCAGCTTCCTATGTAAACTCTGGCGAACTTCGGCTGGGCGGGCCGCGGCCAATATATCCAACCCCATGCAAGGAAAACCCCAAGCCCCAAACCCCAACATCGGCTAAAATCCTGCTTCCGATTTCTATATAATCCCTTCCTCTGCTCCCTCTTGTTTCTTTCTTCTCTAACCAAACATATTTTTTCATTGTCTCTTTGGCCGCTGGCGAGAGGACGAGGAAGAAACTGTTCGTTTTGTGATGGTAATCTTAGTTTCGCAGCTTGGGTTACTTGTGAGGGTCTCTAGGCCGGGGATATACTTATGTGAGGTCCGTAGCTACGCTAGCGCGCCGTCTTCGGCTCAGCTTCCCATGTGAACTGGCGGACTTCGGCTGGGCAGGCCAGGCTGCATGCCATGCACTAAAACCCTAAACCCCAAGCCCCAATATCGGCTAAAATCTAATTATTACTCTACTTCGTAATTCCTATATAAACCGCTCCCTGCTCCTCTCCCAATTCTTTCTATAACCAAATCATGTCTTTTCATTGTCTCTTTGGCTGCTGGCGAGAGGACGAGGAAGAAACTGTTCATTTTGGGTCTTGGTAATCTGAGCTTCATCGTACTGTACTGGCTGCTGTGGTCCGGACGTCAGCAGTCAGCATGGGTTGTCCATCCAGACAATGTTTTGCTTCAGGTAGCATCAGGTTCGAGTGTCTGAAAATCAAAAGGTGTCAGCACCGATGATTGTATAGTACATATGAAGAGTCATCAAAGACTGCAGATTATAGAATAATTGCAATCCTGAGGCCGACACTTTCAGCAGGGCTGCCCTTCACCTCCTGTTGTTGCATTTCATAACTGTTTCACACACTTATTAATAGAGAACCCATGGCCCAATTCTATGTCCAAGTCACAATAGCTGTCAACAACAGCTGTCCGACCCCAAAATTGCTGTCAGCACAAGGTCTTGGGGGAAACCGAACCATTATCTGACAACGCCTGAGTCGGCTCAGCTTCCTACTCAATATAAACTCTGGTGGATTTCGGCTGGGCGGGCCGCGGCCAATGTATCCAACCCATGCAAGGAAAACCCCAAGCCCGAAACCCCTACATCGGCTAAAATCCTGCTTCGCGATTTCTATATAAACTCTTCCTCTGCTCCCTCTTATTTCTTTCTTCTCTAACCAAACATGTCTTTTTCATTGTCACTTTGGCCGCTGGCGAGAGGACGAGGAAGAAACTATTCGTTTTGGGTCTTGATAATCTGAGTTTTATAGTAGTCTGTCATATGGCTTAGATACGGCGTTACGCACCGCGAAAATATAGCCGGTTGACAGACTAGTTTCATAGCTTGATAAGGGTCTCCAGACTAGGTCGAGGATATGCTTATGTGACGAGATGTGGGAATCCGTAGCTATTCTAGCGCGCAGCCTTCATCAGCTCAGTTTCCCATGTGAACTCTGGACTTCGACTGGGTGGGATGCAACCCTACGCAAGGCAAACCCTACACCCTAAAGCCCAATGTCGGCTAAAATTCAACCGTTACGATTTCTATATCAACTCCTCCTCTGCTCCCTCTCTCAGTTCTTTCTTCTCTAACCAAACATGTCTTTTCATTGTCTCTTTGGCCGCTGGCGAGAGGACGAGGAAGAAACTGTATCATTTTGGGTGATGGTAATTTGGGTTTTACAGTAGTTTCGGAGTGTGGTAAATTTGAGTTACTTTGATGAGGGCTACCAGGCTAGGCGGGGATATACATGCGTGAGGAGTTGTGGGCATCTGTAGCTATTCGAGCCCGCCGCTTTCATCGGCTCAGCTTCCCATGCGAACTCTGGCGGACTACGGCTGGGCAGGCAGAGCTGCATGCATGTGACCCCATGCAGGGAAAACCCCAAGCCCCAAACCCCAACGTCGGCTAAAAATCCTGCTTCGCGATTTCTATATAAACCCTTCTTCTGCTCCCTCTTGTTTATTTCTTCTCTAACCAAACATGTCTTTTCATTGTCTCTTTGGCCGCTGGCGAGAGGACGAGGAAGAAACTGTATCGTTTTGGGTGATGGTAATCTGGGTTTCATAGTAGTTTCGAAGTGTGTAGTTCTGTTGGGTTACTTTGATGAGGGTCTCCAGATTAGGCGGGGATATACCCGCGTGAGGAGTTGTGGGCTCTGTAGCTATTCTAGCGCGCCGGTGGAATCGGTTCAGCTTCCCATGTGAACTCTGACGGACTACAGCTGAGGAGGCCGAGCTGCATGGATGTGACACCATGCGAGGAAAACCTAAACTCCAAACCCTAAACCTCAACGTCGGCTAAAATTCAATCATTACTCTGCTTTGCGGTTTCTATATAAACCCTCCTCTGCTCCCTCTCTCAGTTCTTTCTTCTCTAACCCAACATGTCTTTTCATTGTCTCTTTGGCCGCTGGCGAGAGGACGAGGAAGAAACTGTTCATTTAGGTGTTGGTAATCTGAATTTCACAGCTTGGGTACTTAATGGGGGTCTCCAGACTACGTCAGAGCGGGGATATACTTATGTGAGGATGTGTGAACATCCATAACTATTCTAGCGCGCCACCATCATCGGCTCTGTGAACTCTGACGACTTCAGCTGGGCGAGCCGGGTAGTCTGAGACGGATTGGTAGGATTTTTGCGAGTAGCCAGTGACCAATAGCCGGATGGCACACTACGAGCCAGGCTGCATGCATGCAACCCTGAGCAGGAAAAGCCCTAAATCCCGAACCCTATCGTCGGCTAAAATTTAACCGCTACTGTGCGTCACGATTTCTATAAAAACCCCTCCTCTGCTCCCTCTCGACTCTTTCTTAACCATGCAAAAATGTCTTTTCATTGTCTCTTTGGCCGCAGGCGAGAGGACGAGGAAGAAACTACTCATTTTGGGTGTTGGTAATCTTGAGTTTCACAGTAGTCTCGGAGTTAGTTTAGATTCTCTCAAAACTTGTAACCCGGTTGCGAGAAGCTTGCGAGGTTTGAGAGAATTCAGCTATCTCGAAGGGTGGTACTCTTTCACAGCTTGGGTTCCTTGATGAGGGTCTCCAGACTAGGTCGGGGACCTACTTATGTGTGATCCCGTAAACCAGCCCCTTCCTAAGCGGTCAAAGTCTGGGCACGAGATCAACTTGTGTGAGGAGATGTAGGCATCCGTAGTTATTCTTCTCATGTGAACTCTGACGGCTGCGCGGGCCGCGGCTAATGTATGTAACCCTATGAAGGTAATCCCCAAAACCAAACCCCAACGTCGGCTAAAATCCAGTTGTTACCCTACTTCGCGGTTCTTATATAAACCCCCTCCTCTGCTCCTCTACCACTTCTTTCTTCTCTAACTCAACTTGTCTTTTCATTGTCTCTTTGGCCGCTGGCGAGAGGACGAGGAAGAAACTGTTCGTTTGTGTGATGGTAATCTGAAGTTCTTGGGGGTCTCCAGACTAGGTCGTGTTGAGAGCAAAAGAGAAAGAACGAAGAAGCTCAATTGTCTGTCAATACAAGAGAAGGAAAACAGTAGACTTATATACAGAGAAAAGACCATACTCGGCGAAGCCGAGTATCACAACCGGAGACCGAAGCCGAGTACCAGTGCCGGAGCTAGGCCTCCTCCTCAGCATGGGGGCAGGCGAGGCCCATGGGCGCTACAAGCCACCGAACGCCACCGAAGCCACCGGGCTAAATTTCATGCCAACAGGTTGGGGCGGGGTTATACTTATGTGCGGATATGTGAATATCCGTAGCTATTCTGGCTTCATCGGCTTAGCTTCCCATTTGAACTGGCGGACTTTGGCTGGGCGGGCCGGGACTGCATGCAATCCCATTGCAAGGAAAACCATAAACCCTAAGCCCCAATATCGGCTAAAATCTAATTGTAACCCTACTTTGCGATTCCTATATAAACCTGTCCTCGCTCCCCTCACTTCTTTTTTCTGTAACCCAACATGTCTTTTCATTGTCTCTTTGGCCGTTGGCGAGAGGATGAGGAAGAAACTGTTTATTTTGGGTGTTGGTAATCTGAATTTCAGCGTGAGCTATTTGATGAGCGTCTCTAGACCAGGTTGGGGATATACCGTAGCAAAAAATAGGGTATTTTGACAACCACTACTGTGCGGATTGAGTTCATAGATCGTCCTAAGACAGTAAATTTGGCATTCGAGCACCGCCATCGGACGGTCAGAAACGCTACAATGACCGTCATAATGTACCAACCGTGCAGCGTTGGTTAGTAAAACTCACTTTTTTGCTACAGTACTTATGTGAGGAGATATGGGCATCCGTAGCTATTCTAGCGTACCATCTTCATCGACTCAGCTTCTCATGGGAACTCTGGCGGACTTTGACTGGGTTGGGTTCATTCAACCTCATGTAGAGAATGCCCTAACCCCAAACCACAATGTCGGCTAAAATCCTGCTTCGTGATTTCTATATAAACCCTCCTCTGCTCCCTCTCGTCTCTTTCTTCTTTAAACAAAATGTCTTTTCATTGTTTCTTTGGCCGCTGGCGAGAGGACGAGGAAGAAACTGGTCGTTTGGAGTATTAGTAATCTGAGTTTTCACAGCGTTAGCATACATGATGAGAGTCTCTAGACTCGTCGGAGATATTCTTCTGTGAGGAGATGCGGCGGTGTCCATAGTCATTGTGCAGCCTACATTTGCGTAGCCTCCTTGTGATCTTTGGCGGACTTCAGTTGGGCGGGCGTGGCTTATGCCCATGCAAGGAAAACCCTAAACCCCAAGCCCCAGTATCGGCTAAAATCTAATTGTAACCCTACTTTGCGATTCCTATATAAGCCCCCCTCTCCTCCCTCTCGTCTCTTTCTTCTTTAAACAAAATGTCTTTTCATTGTCTCTTTGGCCGCTGGCGAGAGGACGAGGAAGAAACTAGCCGTTTTGAGTATTTGTGGTCTGAGTTTTCACAGCTTAGGCTACGTGATCAGTCTCCAGACTCGGTCGCGGATATTCTTGTGCGAGGAGATGCGGGGATATCCATACCCATTGTAGTATGCAGCCTAATTTGCTCAGCTTCTTGTGAACTTTGGCGGACTTTAGCTAGGCGGACTGGGCTTTATGCAGTCCCATGCAGGAAAAACCCTAAACCCCAAGCCCCAATGTCGGCTAAAATCCGACTGTTACCCCGCTTCGTGATTTCAATATAAACCCCTCATCCGCTCCCTCTTTGTCTCTTTCTTCTCTTAAGCAAAAATGTCTTTTCATTGTCTCTTTGGCCGTTGGCGAGAGGATGAGGAAGAAACTGGTCGCTTTGAGTATTTGGTAGTCTTGAGTTTTCACAGCTTTAGGTTATGTGATGAGAATCTGTAGACTCGGTCGGGGGGATACACTTGCGTGAGGCGATGCGGGGTATCCATAGCGGATTATAGTGTTCACCAACTTCCCATGGGAACTTTGGCAGACTTCGGCTTGGCTTCATTCAGCTTCATGCTGCATAAACCCTAAACCCCAAGCCCCAACGTCGGCTAAAATTCAGTGTTACCCCGCTTCGTGATTTCTACATAAACCCTTCCTCTGCTCCCTTTCGATTCTTTCTTCTCTAACCCAACATGTCTTTTCATTGTCACTTTGGCCGCTGGCGAGAGGACGAGGAAGAAACTGGTCGTTTGAGTTTGGCAGTTCGAGTTTTCACAGCTTTAGGTTATGTGATGAGGATCTGTAGACTCGGTCGGTGGGGGGGCGGGATACACTTGCGTGAGGCGATGCGGGGAGTATCCATAGCAGATTATAGTGTTCACTTGCCCAGCTTCCCATGTGGACTTTGGCGGACTTCGACTGACTTCGGCTAGGCTTCATTCAGCTTCATGCTGCGTAAACCCTAAACCCCAAGCCCCAACGTCGGCTAAAATTCAGCCGTTACCCACTTCGTGATTTCTATATAAACCCCTCCTCTGCTCCCTCTCAATTCTTTCTTCTCTAAACAAAATGTCTTTTCATTGTCTCTTTGGCCGCTGGCGAGAGGACGAGGAAGAAACTGGTCGTTTGGGTTTGGTAGTTCGAGTTTTCACAGCTTGGGTTAAGTGTTGTGAGAGTCTCCAGTTCCGGTCAGGGATATCCATAGCTATTGCGCGCACGGCGATTGTAGTGGTAGGAAAGTAAAATGCGAACTTCGAGAGATGTACATACACACACCTATCATGCCGTAGGTCATTATCTACTGAAGAAGCGTCCATATTCCTGAGAGCGTACTTCAAGCATTTAGTTAGAATATTTAGCCCTCGGGCTACAGAATTAGTTGCTGGACTAGTTTTTACATTACTCTAGCGCATGATCTACCACTTCAAGTCATTCCTGTAGGCAAATGTAAAAACGAGTTGTAATGCAGAATAACCAAAAGTTCCTTCACGATGCACCCAAAGGAAAATGACGAAGACATGATGCTATTCAGAAACGAAGAGAGTTAGATTGTATTGAGTAAGAGAGAGCCATCTTAACTCCCGTGTACATATCCGTGTGGGAAGATATGACCATCTGTAGACAGCAGTCACGCACAGAGTAGGTCAGGGTATCTACATGCATATATGCAACACATGCGGTTCGGGCTGAGACATGTGATCACTCGTGTCTCATATAGTAGGACGATCAGATTCAAGGTGTTTAGCGTAGGTAGTGAAGCTTTACCAGAAGCGAGCGTCGAAGTCCTTGGTAGTTTAGGTTCCCGAGTGGAAGCACAGAAACTGCAGGCATTAGAGTGTTATGCTCCGTCTGATGTATGATCTGTCTGTGGGTACGGCGCACCGCTTTTGGTCCTAGACTTTCCCACCCGCTATATATCGCAAATTCCCACAGCTTGTAAACCCCTTATTACCGGTCGTTGAATCTAAATTGTTCATACCAAGTCAGTCCTCAACGAAGATCTGCCTGGAGATTACATACCCGCCAATTGTAAAAAGTACTTTACCACGTGCTCATCCTCAACCCCACCCCGCCAGAAAAGCAAAAAACATGGCATTAGGCTCATAACGCTATCCGGAGGTTGGGATTAAATCCCCGGATCCGGTATGGGCATGGTAAACCATCTGCATTCGGTACAGGGATATGGAATACAATCAGCATAACCACTATCGTGTCTCTTGGTTTGCAATGTTGTAGAGAGGTATGTACATCACAAGTGCATATATTGTTAAATTCTAAAGCGCAGTAACCGCATGAAAATATGAATAGAGAAACAGGGAGTAGAGTGAAGCGAGTCAACTAGCTCCTGAGATGATTCCATGGATTTTTAGTGCTATGGGACTTTATCCGCCAAAATACCGTTCTACAGCCTCGTACTCCGTGTCCGTGGACAGAGTCTGAATTTATAATTTGTCTAGTTACCACACTTGGGATCAGGTTTATCCACTGCATCATATCACAGACTACAAGGTCGTCGAACCGAGTCGTGAAATAGGGTACGACCCCGTCAAACGGACCTCGTCCCACGGCTTCGTTCCAAGACTTCAAACCTGTGGATAAAGTGTCAATTTCAGAATTTATCCGAGCACCAGTACCTGCTTTAATTCTTGGGGGTCATAAAGACACACAGACGTTTTGTTGGTGTTGGGCGTACGCGTAATCTCACGACGTGCAGATACGCGACCGCGCAACAAAGGGGAAAACTTTGTGAATTGTAAAGGTTACAAGAACAAAGAGAAGCTCGCCAGAAAGTGATGAAAGACTACTCCTGCTAGCCCTAACAACTAGCCCTAAGAAGACCGCCATAAACACCGCACAACAGTTGGTTTGATCACTCATAGTGCAACCTCCACAGGTATCTGCGTTCCTCAGCTACACGCTACCATACAAACATGAGCTTCCTACCCCCACATACTTACTCCATTAGCGCCAGGCAGCTCACGTTACCATACATCCACCAACTACTTACGTTTCAACGAACAAGCTGTCGAGTGCCACAATTCACGAGTGTTGACGATACTTACCTAAGTAGTTATGTCACATCGCAGAATAAACACCAGCCTAAGCTTGCCCAGTGTTCCTAAGTGGCCAGACCCGGCCGGCCGCCAGGCTTTTTGCGGAGTAGGCTTTTCAAATGGAGGCCGGGCCGGGCCGCTTAGGAACACTGACTGCACGTGAATCGTTTTATGATGAACTATCAGTGGGAGAATATGAAAGATTCACTGTCAAGCCTTACGCAGACTGGGGAGTCAGGGCTAAGTTTCATGGGATTTGAAAGTAAGCTATATCATAAGATTACGGTTACGTTAATGTATGTTTCAGTCCCTGCACCAGATCAATGCTAACATGTTTGAAATAGCAAGTACTGTGGAATCGTAAACCTTTCAGATGTGTTGACGTATCCCCTGGATCGTAACTTTGGCATTCCCGGCCCGTTTGGGCATGGCAACCGACTCCCCACCTGCAAATATTTAGTGATGCAACCACAACTCTGTGGGGGTGGCCTGGGAGCATTATAAACTTACTTTCTTATGTCTTGAGAGCATTTTGGCAAAAATTAAG
>Ga0307515_10004557_pt1 | contig 28559 bp, 34 predicted proteins | sample 17_EM_MG_FD_194513 | JGI IMG/M metagenome (GOLD analysis project Ga0307515, IMG submission 194513) | Populus trichocarpa ectomycorrhiza microbial communities from riparian zone in the Pacific Northwest, United States - 17_EM | ecosystem: Host-associated > Plants > Roots > Unclassified | place... | reverse complement strand
GTGAGGAAAGCAATCGGAGTCGTCCCACAAGACACACCATTGTTCCACGCGGATGTGATGCACAACGTGAGGTATGGAAGGCTAGACGCAACCGACGCAGAGGTTGTTAGTGTTACGAAGCGAGCAAGGGTGCACGATGCGATTATGAGGTTGCCCGACGGATACGCCACTACTGTCGGTGAGAGGGGTTTGATGATTTCGGGAGGGGAGAAGCAGAGGTTAGCTGTCGCTAGGGTACTATTGAAGGACCCTCCGATCCTCTTTTTCGATGAAGCGGTGCGTCCTACATCCTTCGTTGCAGTCCAACTTTACTTCATAATCCCTCAGACATCTGCCCTGGATGCCCACACAGAGTTCGAATTGATGAATAATATCAATAGCCAACTCAAGGGCCAGGCCCGAACAAGTATTTTCATTGCTCACAGGCTCAAAACCGTGGTGGAAGCCGGTACGTCTGACACACCCGCACATATGTGGTCGAGATAGTTGCTCATCCTGCGCATTGCCTTAGACTTGATTCTCGTCTTCAAAGATGGCATTGTCATAGAGCAAGGAACCCACGAAGAACTGCTCCAGCGTGGGGGGCTGTACTCGAGCATGTGGATTCAACAATCGACCGATTCATCACCTATGGATTAGCTCCCGGGCTCGGCTGAAGGGGTTTCTAAGAACCAGGCTTCCAGCTCCACATGACGGCTATTCGTCGTTCGGTCCACGACTTCTGAGACGTGGCGCTGCAGCGTTTAGCTCCTTTTCAGGCTGCGCCGACCTCTTGTACCTCTATCTTTGAACTGCTATTTATCTCCCCACTCAACATATTAATCATATTCGCTTTGATGCGGCACATTCATTAGTCTGGGTTGACGATTACATTCACCCGCGGCGCATAATGTGTAGCTCATTGACCCGAACCATAGCTCTGGCGTAACGAGAAACATGTGCCTCCTAAGCGTGAACTAGCAGTACCCCCCTCCGGACCTCGTGACTTTTAGGACTAAACGTTAATCGATCCGCCCACGAAGCCAAGACAACAGCCCCTTTGTTCCCTCGCGTTCCCAGACCCTCCTTGGTGGGATCCGGAACCTGCCATTCCGGAAAGTTCAGCGCAAGTTCCAGCTTCCCGACGCACGATGAGGTGAATAGACGTACGTGTTCCCTTCGACAAGAAAAACGTCCAAGGGTAGAAGACCCAAATCTGCAGGCAGCTTCCCAATTTCGTTATCACGAAGGTCCAATGTTTCCATCTTCCATCTTTGGACCTCCCGGTTACCTCTGAACATTTCTGCAAGACCGACAAACCCTTCAAGATCCACGATCTTGTTGCTTGATAGTTCGAGTTGCCTCAGTGGTGTCGCCTTGTATAAAAGTAGTTCCGACAGATGAGCGGTGCTAAAACCGCGAGAAGTGAGACTGTTATGCGTGAGATTGAGCGCAAGGATTGATGGGAATAGTTTTGCCAGGAGGGGGAGGAGAGGTTCAGATCTCCGGTGAGAAGAATCGTCACCCTCCAGGTAGGAGACGATGTCGCCGAGACCGCAACTCTCAAAGCTAAGTTCCTCCAATTTAGGCAAGAAGCCTTCTTCAGGGAGACTGGTGAGTGGAGGAAGGCTGAACGATTGATCCAGCCGCCTCTTGTCGAGCTTCAGGACACGTAGCGTGGCAGCTACGGAAGAATGATCCACAATGTACAACAGAGGCAGCGTGGGAGTAGGGACCACGAGGTCAGATGGGGATCCCAGTGTCACTGAGTGAGTGACAGAGAAGGAACGCGTGTGCATGAAGGATTTTGTGGGTGCTGATGAAGGAGGGAGGGTAAGGGTGCGTTCGTCGGCAGCATAGTATTTCGATGTAGCAAGCGAATGGGACGGTTGAGCCGCGTCTGGTGAACTTCTGGTTTCCTCCCGTCCGTTAACAGGGATTCCGGCCTGCTGGGGAGTAAGCTGAACCCTTTGGAGCCCCTGCGTACACGCCGTTAAACCCTCCTCTTCCTTGGCTTCCCGGGTTTCTTTAACTGGGTCATGCTTACGAGACAGCTCATCGACAACAGGCGATGGACGGGCGGCCCCACGGGACTCTTCTTCCGCACGGGCAGTAGCGCGGGCTTGGGCAAACCTCCTTTGGCCCTCCGTGAGTGGAGGCTCATGTTCCCAAGGCTCCTTCGAGACTATCTTCGAACTTGATACTTCGTTTTCTCTTCCTTTTGCAAACCCAGAGTCGGATGGAACTGCCCGACCACGCCGTCTCTCGACACCTTTTTCCACTTCTAATTCCCATGCCTCCTTCACAACTCTCTTCCCAACGGCAACCTTGAGCGTTCCTTCAAGGGTCTCCTGAGCCGAGTTGGTTATTTCGAAATCCAACACCTTTGATGTGGAGGCAAACGCAGATCTAATTGTCGTTTCGGTTACTCTGGTTTCGCCGAGATCAAGCGACTGAAGCCGTGGATACGGCGACAACTCCGACGGGTTGGGGAATAGGCCTTCAGGGAAAGATTCATCGCTGATATCGGCTCTATTGAGGAGAAGTTCCTTGAGGTCCGATAACCGACTGCACCGCAGGATAAGAGATTTGGCGTCAGGACCCAGGGGGTTTGAAGAGAGATCGAATTTGACGAGAGACGCTGGTATCGATTGACCGATGTTTGCCGTTGTTAAGCTGTTAAAAGAAATGTCTAGGACACGAAGCGAAGGGAGGGGTTTGTCTGCCCTACGAATCTCAGGACTGAAGAAGTCGTTTCCTCTGCGTTGGCACAAACGCTGCACATTTGCGGGCTCGAATGGACAATCAAACAGTAGTGAAATGAGCTTGTTGTGTGATAACTTGAGGGTTGCAAGGTCGGGGAGGGCGAAGAAGTTCTCCGGCAATGACGCCAGCGAATTGCGTGATAGGTCGATGTACGTCAAGGCAGAAAGATCGCAAATGGAGTCTGGTAACGACGTGAGTAGGTTGTTGTTGAGCTTCATTATGAAAATTAATCAGCAACCCAGCGACGAACAAAATAACATATATTCTTACATCCAGCGTCTTCAGAGAACCAAACAGTGACAACTCTGGCTGTAGCTCGACGATCTTGTTGCTCCAGGCTTTGACCACCTCCAGATCCTTTGCATCATACCAATTAACATCTTTCGTAGCTCTTTTCCGTGCAGCCGCGGAATCGTTCTCAGGAAGGGGTGGTTCGTTTGGTACGAGTTTCAAGGGTTCCGGGGTTAAGCCCAAGTGGATTTCAAAGAGGGCAGAAGGTATACACGGAAGAACCCTGGAGGAAATATTGATGACACCTAAGATGTGCTTCGAAGGTTATTAACCGCAAGCCCGACAAGCCCTTCAACTGACGAACCTGTGCTCCTTGCCCGCTCAATGGTCTCTCTTAATGACCAACGGCCAAGATCCTCCAAGTCTTCTTCCTGGGGCTTGTTTCGCACCGCTAAACTAGCGTCGTCTCCAAGCACGGGCAGCTCGCCTTGGGCCTGTGAAGTAGACTTGAGCTTCCGCGCCTCGGCTCTCTTCTGAGCAATGACCTCTTTCAGGCTTAGGGTGGGTTTCAGGGAGTCAGGTTCCTCCTTCCGTTCCTTTTGGGAAGGGGTAGCGTTTAACTTGCTGGGAGACGGAGCAAGACGTGGGTTCGAAGATTTTGGAGTAAGTGTTGGCCGTACCGCGGGTTTCGGCTTCGGTTTTGAGGGAGTAGGAGGGGTGGAGGTTGGTTTTGGAATGGAGGAGGTTACAGGGGTCTTGGCCCTTGGACGTGGAATGGAGAGCGAGGACATCACACGAGGGCGTGGCTTGTTAGAGTCCATGGTGGATGACGGTCAAGTCATGGGCGGGGAAGTGCTTTCGGAAAACGACGGCCCGGAGAACACGATCGAAGAGATCGAAGCAACTACACAGCCAATAGTCCTAAGGAATTCCCCCCTCTCGCTACTTGCCGTGGCCATGAGAAACACGCTGTAATCGGTTGTTAACCTATCTAGCTGGTACATTTAAGTGTGCGGAAGTGAGAAAAATAATACATGCGGATACAACTACTTCCATTCCACCATATCCACTCCAAGTCGCTGAAGTTCACGCGCATTGGCCTCCGTAATCCCGTTGCAATTGTCAAAGGAGATGAGCATAATCTTTGAGGGTTGGCGTAGGTAATTCGGGATGTAGCAAGCAGCGGTGGGGGGTTGAGTCAGGGAGAACCTATCCAGGCTTTCCTTGATTGATGACGTCGATGGGATGTCGGAATCCGGTCGCTGAAGTCCCCTCTTGTACTTCCCGCTCAGCGGCTTTATCTTCCTCTGCGCCGCTGGTCGACCCCAGATGCTGTTTACTGCTGCCTGCTGCGACCCTCCGTCTCCATTCCTCACCGAGATCCACTTCTGAAGACACCCGATCCTAAGACCATCACAATCCCTAAGCGTGAGCGATTGTAGCTCAAGCAAACCGTGGTTTTCGTGAAGGGATTTTCCAACTGCACACGCGCAGTCGCCTGCGCTGAGAGCGCATATCATGGTCGCAACACCATCGCACATGTCGCAAGTCAATGATCTTAGCGAGGGCATGTACTGGAACACCCCGTTGATATGATCCAATGTGATCGAGAGTCGAAAGATCGTGAGGTGAGTGAGGTAGGGCACCCGAAGATCGCGGAAGATGGCCGACCAGCGAAAAACCGGGAGGGTGGAAGTAGGGCTCCAATTGTCTATCGAGGTTTGTATGGTCAGGTGCTTTACCCTTGGAAACTCCATCTCCCGTGTGGCACTGTGAAGTGTTTCCTGTGCATCGCACTCGATAGTGAGTTCCTCAACGAAGGGGAAGCGAAATGCGAAAGAGGTCGTGCTTTGAGGTGCGATCCTGTTGCATTTCACGGAGAAATCGGCATTGCGTAGGTGAGGTGTGTAGACATGGGAGAAGAAATGACGCAGCATCCGCACTTCTGGATAATACCAAACAAACTCACGAAGGAGGGGGAGAACGATGGTCGGTGAGTCATTGCCCCCGCCAACTGGATCGACTCCGTGCTCAAGGAATGGTGTGAAGTCCGAGAGGATTAGATGTTCCATGCACTTCGTGGCGGAGAGGACATTCAGCAAGGAGGGATGAAGTCGAGTTAGAGGATTGGGGTTTTGTTTAGGATTCGACAATTCAAGAGTGCGTATGTTGCGGAAAACGCCTATCGGAACACTGGAGATGGGGACTTCCACCAGTTGGACGTGCTTCAGAGCGGGAAATCGGTCGTCCAGGTCAGACGTTAAGTCATGCGAGAATGTGCCCGTACCACGCCGTGGGAGGTCGGAGGAGAGTTTCAGGGTCGACAGATAGGAAAAGATGGTAGATTCGTGGAGAGATCGAAGGAGGGTAACCATTGAGGAGGGCTCTGGTGTAGCAATCGCGATAGTCCTCCATCGGGGAAGATATTCCGGGTTTATGAGGGTGGCGTGTCGGGTTAGATGGCCATCGTCGACGCCGCTGCCAACGATGTCAATAGCAGAAATGCCAGCGTGGGTTATGAAATGGTCAACTGCTGACACGGGGGTGCACTTTGACAGGACGATCCTTGACCAGAGACAGGAGGTTGACAGTGCGAGGGTACGCCATCGGTGAGAGACATGAGTCAATACCATCGGACGCCAGTGACACAACTTGTGGTCCCCCTCCACGTCATCTTGGTCGAGATCCTGTGCGAAGAGGATGAAGATGTAGATGAGAAGTTCGTTTGGGATTCGGCTGACGGGATGTTTGTGGGCTTCAAGCTCAGCGAAACGCGACTTGATCAAGTTGACCTCCGCTTGGACGTCGTGGAGGAGGGAGAGAAGATGAGCTTCATGGCGTTGAGCGGATTCAAGCCACCCACGAAGGGCGCCGAGCCCACCGTCGGTATGCTGCCCTCCGGACATTGTGTGAGGCAGAAGCGAGAGATGGTTCGGAAGCAGAAGTTGGATCACGTGGACCCATATCACCCTGCTGACAGACGACCCGCGCGGCCGTGTACACGCTTGTCATCCCCTCTCGGTTTCCATAATCATGGGTGCGTGCTCCTGGCATTTTGCACACCCTCTCACTGATACACCAATCTCTCGGCTAGGAATTCCCAAGGTATGTGTTCCAGAAACAAGCACTTTCGAACCCCGTGAGCTGAGTTTGATACTGCTAGTTCTTCAGATACATCTCGTGAGCTTCGTTGGCTGACTGCTGGCCGTTGTTTCTCAATGCCGGCGTAGGGAACGATATCCTCTGACCTCACAGCTGATCGAAGAGAATAAGATTCCCGAGTTTGGTTCGTCCGCTCAGCATCCACAGACGTACAACATCTAATGAGCACCACCAGACAACCTCTACATCGACTTCAATGGAATCATCCATAACTGTACGCTCCACCTCAAGTCTTTCTTGAACTGACACCAACTCTGCTCAGGCTCACATCCCAATGACGAGGACGCGCACTTCAGATTATCAGAGGAGCAGATTTTTACCTCGATATTCTCTTACGTAGAACACTTATTTGGGAAGATCAAACCAAAGAAGTTGTTTTTCATGGCTGTCGACGGCGTTGCCCCGCGTGCGAAGATGAACCAACAACGGAGTCGACGGTTCAGGACGGCCAAGGAGGCGAGGGACATCAGGGAGATGGCTGAAAGAAAGGGGGAAAAGCTTCCAGATGAAAAGGCGTTCGACAGCAATTGTATTACCCCAGGTATGTACGTACCCCCGCCTCCCCCGTCGCCGCACCTGATTGCAATAGGCACCGTGTTCATGGTCAAGCTCTCCGAACAACTCAAATATTTTGTGAACAAGAAGATCAGCGAGGACTCTAACTGGCGCGAATGCCAAGTAATCCTCTCCGGCCACGACGTGCCGGGGGAGGGGGAGCACAAAATCATGGAATACATTCGCAAGTCCCGGGCGCAACCAGATTACAACCCCAACGTTCGACACTGTTTATATGGTCTAGACGCCGACCTCATCATGTTGGGACTTCTGAGCCACGATCCTCACTTTTGCTTATTGCGAGAGGAAGTCAAGTTCGGTCCTACTAGGAAGAAAAACAACACCGGGTAACTCTAGTTCGGCAAACCGATTTCCGTCACTCACGAGTCTTCCAGTTTGGCGTCGATCAATTTTTACCTTCTACACCTGACGCTAATGAGGGAATACCTTGACCTCGAGTTTCACGAAATCGAGAACATCCTGCCGTTCGACTATAACTTGGAACGAATCATCGACGACTTCATTCTACTCGCGGTTTTCGTTGGCAACGACTTCCTCCCCCACCTTCCGGACGTCCACGTTCACGAAAACGGACTAGAGCGCCTTTTTGAGATTTACAAGCAGGTCCTCCCGTCATTGGGTGTGTTCAACGGCGATCTGTGGGGTAGACGGAATTTTTGTTAACCGTTGTCCAGGCGGGTATCTCAACGAGAACGGTACTATCGACACCGTGCGCCTGCAGGTGCTTCTCGATCGGATGCAGGAATGGGAACAAGAAATCTTCCAACGCGAATACTCTGATATGAACTGGATCAAAGGGAAACAATCCAAACATTCCCAAACCGCTCAAAGCACTAACTCCACAGTTGGTTGGTCATGTCTCTGTACTTCCCCCATCCCCACTCATTTCATCCCCTAGTGATGACACCGTCACAAAGAATGATTTTCAACCAGGTCAAGACTTTCGTACTTGAATACCGCTCGACGCCTTCGTCAGAGCTCAGGAACGCCGAGTTGTCTATGCCGAACGTGCTCTCAGCCGGAGAACGAGCATTTCTTACAAATCTCGCTCAGGACCTCCACCTTACGCTCTCCTGGGATGAGTACGATGACGAAGATCAAAATCTTATAGTACTACGTTTTCCGGGAGTGTTGGAGTCACCTCTAGATGATGAAGACAGTGAGAGCGACTCTCAAGGCGAAACGGAAGCCACGGCCGCGGTTGATCGCGTGTTGCGGAAATATGACAAGGCAAAGATGCTCACGGAGAACGACGAAACAGACTTTGACTCACGGGAAGAGCTCAGACTGAAACAGAAGATGGATGAGTGGAAGCGAACATATTACTTGGTTTGACATCTCCCTCATTAGTTGGATGCACCATCTAACAATTCGTTCAGGATAAACTCAGGATATCTTACGATGACCCCGACCAGATGGGCCGTTTGATATTCCGTTACATCGAGGGTATGCAATGGGTGATGCATTATTACTACAGCGGAGTGTGTTCGTGGGGTTGGTTCTATGACTACCATTATGCCCCACGGATATCAGGTGTGTGCAAATCCCTGGACCCTATCTTACCTCAATGTTCTAACTCGCAAAAGACTTTGTTGGAGTGGACAAGATGACGTTTCAGTTCGAGTTGGGGAAGCCATTCCGCCCGTTTGAACAGCTGATGGGTGTTTTACCAGAGGCCAGCAAGGAGCTTGTTCCGCCGTCCTACCGCGTAAGCATGGTATACTTTTTTTCGTGAGGCAGTACTATATCCTTCGTCACAGCCTCTCATGTCCGATTTCACTTCCCCGATCCACGACTTCTACCCGAAAGATTTTGAACAGGATATGAACGGGAAGAAACAGGAGTGGGAAGCTGTCGTCAAGATCCCCTTCATTGACGAAACACGATTATTGCAAGCTATGGCGTGTATGTTGTCCTCTGTTACCCTGATTTTCACTCACAGCTGATCTACTGTCAAGCCAAAGAGCATAAACTCACCGAGGAAGAATGCGGAAGAAACAGCTTTGGAACGAGTCTATCATTTTCCTTTCATCCTGGGCCCCCAACCGTGTATCCCTCTTCTCTTCCAGGGTTCTTTCCCACATTACATCGGTGCCAGTGCATCATGGAACCCTACAATCTCCCAACTTTGGATGGGCTACATCTGGTGCAGGGTCTATGCGATGGCGTCCTCCTTGGTGCTGAATCTTTGGCCGGTTTCCCTTCCCTCAAGACAATTCATCACCATGCAACCCTCGGGTGTCACGGGGTTAATATCCACGGATCCGAGAGTCGGAACAAATCAATGGTCATCCACATCAAGGACTCTCACGAACATAAGAAAACTCAAGAGATTGCAGAGGAAATGATCGGACAACGGGTCTTCATCGGATGGCCATTCTTGCAAGAGGGAAAAGTCACTGCGGTCTCAGACCCGTTGTTCAAGTACGAAAAAATGGAGATCGTCCCAGGCGCGCCCGAAAAGGTTGTACAGAACCCCCATCCTCCTCAGGGAGTTGGTTTGTGGAAGTCGAAATCTGAAAGGATCGAGACGTACTACTCGAAACGATGCGGAGTTATTACAGGCGATATTAATGTTCTGGTACACGTTGTGTCCTTTAAAGGTTTGTCAGACGACAGTCCCTCTCAATTTTGGAATGCTGAAGACTGGTCAGGGATGAAACCTTTGGACAGCGGTGCTTTCGTGAAGGAATACGAAACCCAGGAAAAGGAGACAGAACATGCGGTGCAGATGACAGTCACAAGCGTCGCATCTGAGGACCCCCGTTACGTCGAAAGAGTGCCACCTCCCCTTAGCGAAGAGTTCCCCGTCGGCACGAAGGTATTCTTCTTGGGGGAACACGCCTATGGTACTGCCGCGCAGATTTCTGGAGTGACAGACACGACGTTATCAGTCATCCTCGCAGTAAGTGGTTTCCTGTATCCATGGGTTATACGCTGGTCGTAACATGTTTGATCTCAGTACTTTGCACAAGACAAGGACGAAAACGAAAAGTTCAAAGGGTTCGTCAGGGACCAAGCTGGCGAGAGATACTACCCTTCTTTCGAAGTTGCAAAAACTGTCGGACTTTCGCCGAGAGTGGTCTCAAAACTCACTTCCAGGGTCATGGCAGTGGGGGGGAAAATAAACCTCGGGTTGAGCGTCAAATTCGAGGCGAAGGCTCAGAAGGTCATTGATTATTCACGAAAGACGGATCGGTATTGGGAGTTTAGCCAGACAACCGTGGACCTGATCAAGGAATATAAGGTAACTGGTGAAATGTATTGTAGGCTGAAATCCTCATCCCTTGTCCACCGTTCACGTAGGAAAAATTTCCCGAGATCATGAAACACCTTGAGAAGAACGGAAACGGTGAATTTCCATTACTCGGATCAATTCTGCGGGTGCTTAAAATTTGTCGGCCTTAGATTTCCTCAAGTTATCCGAGGCGTTCCCTGGTCCAACCTCAGACGCGAGAACGAAGGAACTCAAGGCCTGGCTTTTGATGAAGGGCGTTCGGGATTTTGAGGCTGTACCTCTTAATTGCGACAAGGTCGGGAAGGTAAAATCCTGAATTAGCCTCGTTCGATTTGGATGTTTGACGTCTGAGGGCAGGAAACCGTCAAAAAAATCGAGGAGCTGGTCGATCAGCTATCAGAGAGACGTGCGCAGATGAAGAAAGTGATAGTGAATGGTATCCCTCGTCAGGCGGTTCTCAAACCTGCACATGCGATATACCGTTTACAAAATCAACGATTCGATGTTGGGGATAGGGTCATGATGGTCAAGGATTCCGGGTCTGTTCCCCTGTCGATTAAAGGTGTGGTTATCGGAATCAACGCGAAGACGCTTGATGTGGTTTGGGATGTTTCATTTATGTCGGGATCGACCTTAGGGAATAGGTGTGACCCATTTAAATTGCTCGACGGAGGAAATCCTCAACTAACTTCGCGTTCCAGGTGTTCCCAGTATCGGGGAGCAACGGTCGAATTCCACTCCTGTCTAAATCTCAGCAATCCTCAACTGGTCACCTCGACAAACCCGTCAAAGCTACAGCAATCACATCCGAACGGTAGCCTGCACCGTGGGGCCGTCCACCGACCACTACCCCAGTCAGTGTGGAAACCTCCCGTAAACCAAGGGTCAGATGTTTCATTTACGATACACGGAACCATGAATTTAATCTTCTTGATCGTGTTACACAGTCCAGTCCACATAATGGCAAATCCTCACCGTGGTGGCCGTGGTGGCTCCGTGAACGGTCGTGGAGGTGGAACGGCCGTGCTAAGACGAGATACTGAACCTGCTTCTAACCAGCAGACGAATAGTACTCAGGAGTCTAGAGGGTCCAGTGAAAACGTTCCGAACTATCGTAGTTCTGGAGGGTCACGTGGTTCTAATTCGAGAGGGAGTGCTACCCGTGGTGGTGGTGTGTTGGGTGGAAGGGGCGGATTCGCCGGAGGGAGGGGTGTGAATCCACCACCGAGGGGTGGAGGATTCCGTGGTGGCCGTGGAAGAGGTCAGGGTGCATTGTGGAGCAGCCCATAATCTGGATCTAAGTACATTATATTTAACGGTTACCATTTGTTGTAGTCTGGAGTACTTGTCTCTCTGTCTGTCTGTACTGTGCTGCGCTGTAACGTCGATGCTGCGAATGGTTTCGATCGATCGAAGCCGAAGCCGGCGTCTGCCGAGACGCGACAGTGGTACGATTGGTTTTTCAGTTTTATTTAAGCCTCGTCTTTTGGGACGTGTCAGCTTGTCCTCATCCTCTTCCGAATGGCGGGAAACTTGACTGCGATCCTCCCCTTGGAGGACCTCTCCTTCTCTGGTATCGCAGGTGTCAGCTACCTCAAACTCCTCGCTGCCCTCGCCGCGTTTCCAGCGGTGGTCATCATTCTTAACGTCCTCAGCCAGCTTGTACACGTACTCTACCCAACTCATCTTGGTGGACCCATCTGACCTGGTACCTTTTAGTTTCTGCCTCGCGACAAGAGTCTCCCCCCACTCGTCTTCCATTGGGTCCCCGTCATAGGTTCCGTTGTGGAATATGGAATGGACCCTCTGGGATTCTTCGACCGCTGTCGTGAGAAGGTGGGCCGTAAGAAATTCAAGGTGATACTCAATGATCTCATCCCCTTCGCAGTACGGAAACGTGTTCACCTTCGTTCTGCTTGGTCGCCGTATGACTGTCGCTCTTGGGCCCAAAGGCAGCAACCTCATCCTTGGCGGTAAACTTTCAGAAGTTTCTGCAGAAGAAGCTTACACGGTTCGTGCGCCAAGACTACCGTCTCTTTCCACGTCTCGTTCTCATGCAATACTGAAAGGCACTCACCACTCCCGTCTTTGGCCCTGGCGTCGTTTACGACTGCCCCAACCACATCCTCATGGAGCAGAAAAAGTTTGTCAAGTTCGGTCTCTCAACCGACAACTTCAGGGTTTATGTGGGAATGATCGAAGACGAGATCACAACCTTCATCAACACCGATTCAGTCTTCTCCGCCTTCCAGGACAATAAATCAACCGAATGGGGAACCTTCCAGGCTTTCAAGACTTGCTCAGAGATGACAATCCTCACCGCGTCTCGCACGCTGCAAGGCGCTGAAATTCGAGCCGCTTTGGACAAGAGCTTCGCCGACATTTACCACGACCTGGATAATGGTTTCACCCCCATCAATTGGTTAATGCCGAACCTCCCTCTTCCCAGTTACCGTCGCCGCGACGTTGCCCAGAAGGCCATGAGTGACTTCTACGTCAACATCATCCAGAAACGCAGGGCTGAAAACAGGATGGTGAGTTTGTTTTCTATCGATCGCCTATTCTTCCTGACTTGTCCCCAGGACGAATGCGACATGATGGCCGCTCTTTGCGGCCAAAAGTACAAAGATGGGCGTGCCGTCACTGACCGGGAGGTAGCCCACATGCTCACTGCCTTACTTATGGCCGGTCAACACACAAGTTCCTCAAGTGTCTCCTGGACCGTGATGCACCTGGCCAACAGTCCTGCCGTTGCGTATGTTGTTCCGTCTAGTTTCCATCGACCACAGTTCACCATCCCTTTAGTGACGCCTTGTATGAAGAACAAGTGAAACATTTCTCCAACCCTGACGGGACTCTTCGCTCCATGACATATGAGGAAATCAAAGAACTCCCCGTCCTAGACGGTATCATTCGTGAAACCCTGCGCCTCCATTCTCCCATCCACACGATTATGGTACGTCTTCTACGACAGCTCCTCTTAGCGTCTCTCACCTGGCACAGCGCACGGTCATCTCTGATATCGCTGTTCCTCGTGCCCTTTCTGCCCCTTCGGAAGATGGACAGTATATCATCCCCAAGGGCCACACTGTCGTCGCTTCCCCAGCATTCACTCAAATAGACAGAAGAATCTGGAAGAATCATACCGAATGGGACCCATACCGTTGGATCGATCCAAGTGGTGAGGCTGCCCGGGCCCTCCAGGAATACCTGACCGGAGAGAAAGTGGATTATGGGTATGGATTTGTCAGTAAGGGAACCGAGAGTGTGTATCAACCCTTTGGCGCTGGAAGACATCGTTGCATTGGCGAACACGTGAGTTGCCCATCTGGATGAACCATCTTCACAGGAAACTGAGAAATCGTTTAGTTTGCTTACCTCCAGGTCGGATGCATCCTGGTCACTCTCGTCCGGAACCTTGAGTTCCAGCTCGACAAAATTCCCCCCACTGACTATAACGTGAGATTCTTCTCGTCCTTGTAACGTTGTCTTTCTGATTATTTGTCGATAGAGCTTGTTTGCGTGTCCGCAAGGACCTTGCACAGTTAGGTACCGCCGTCGGGCTACTCCCAGTAGGGTGGGGGCTCTGCGAGATACAACACCACTACGCTAGACATACCGCTACAATAACCGATGTGCTCTCGGGATAATTAACAAATTTTAATCTACACGCCGTCGAGCCCCTTGTCGAAATCACCCACGGTGCGCAGTGATGTTGTTATATAGGGGATGGATGAACAGCAGGGTAACATACAAGAACCGGATGTGAACGAAAGGCAAGGTCAAGAAAGTCTACTCCCTGCAACCCAGAAACGGAGGTCAAGAATACACAAATGCAGGACCATAGATTTAACTTGAGTCTTGCGGCTGTAAGACATCCCAATTTACCGTGGGTAAACTGTACATGGCGAAGGACTTCAATGTCTCAACCCATTTTGCGGTCCTGTCAATCCTCGTTTTGACGCCGTCGAAATATGCGATCGTAGGGGTGTGGATATATATCGCAAACAGCCAGTTAGACAGGATTTGGCCATTGTCCTCGATTGTGTACGTGTTGGTACCCGGGATCGCGCTTTCGGAGATGTCGACAAAGTTATCGTCGGTTGTCTGCCAGGCATTGGGAAAGATAACATGATAACCATTGGTCGGCACATCGGTCGATATGGGTACGACAAAGAACGAGGATCGATGCTCACCATGAACGGCGGAATGGCATAAGACTTTCCCGAGCCGTCCTTCAATGTGGAGCGGAAGCCAGGGTTAGATGGCCAAGTAGATTTGATACGGGCCTGCATTATCAGCGCATCGAAAGGTTGTTTCTCCGTAGCCGCACTCATCAGAGGAGCGACAGAATCTACGGGGTAGCACGCGAGAGAAAGACAGAATGAACCCTCCAATGTGCTAAAAGAAGGTCCCAACCGCCATCGATGATCCTGGAAATTTGAGGGAAAGGAATGACCTTACCCTTGACCAGCTTTAAAATTCCTCCACTTGCTAATCCCACCCATGAGGCTCCAGTCGAGGTAAAATACCAATTTATTCGGACCAGAGCCTTCGTCCGACCCCCGTGATGCAACCAGGGTACGTATTTCGGCAGCGGAGAAAACGTAGGCTTTCTGCGTTGGTGATTCTTGCAGTAAGGCAAGGGTGGTAGAACCTTGGCTGGGACCATCGCGGACGGCAGGTGAATGAAGTGAGAGACGCCCGACGTCCGGGACTACGGTGGATCGTACGAGTGAAGGGAACATGTCTGGAGGGGGGAGGAAGATCCTACTCTTGGTGAAGGGATTTTGTTTCATTCCAGGTGAGGCGGAAGGTGGATCCCGAACGGAGGGCACCGGTGTCCCCGTCTCCCCCACCACTTGGTTTTCATGAAAGTCTATTGTGGGAGTCTCCGCCCGAGGCTCTGAAGCAGCTTCGGCAGGTGGATTCTGTTCGGAGGATTGTGCACCATCATGAATCACGTTCTCATCCGCTGTCCCATTGTCTGAGCTAGGGGGTGGGGTGGCTGCGTTATCAGGTTCAAGGATCGTATCGCCGCTGGGTCGTTGTATCCCGTGTGTCGTCGAAGGCACTGATGTAATCGAGCCGGAAGGGTCACGAGCTGAAACTTCAGGAGTAGCAGCTTGTGAGGTCGACAATGATGGAGCCATCACGGTGGTAGGCTCCGATTCCGTCCGTCGGGCACGCTTAGTAGGGGGCTCCGGGGATGTTCTACTTCGCTTCTCGCCCAATGAATCGTCGCTATCTCTTCTCCGGATAACACCGTGAATAGTAATGTTGCTAAGAGAGTGTGAGGGAGCCCCGCTACCCATATCCTGTTGTGATTTCCCAGGCGGTGGGTTACCAAGTTATTCGTTCGATCCAACGCCGACGCACCTCTACAACCCCGAAGACAGCCTGAGGCTGTTCCGAAGCCATCACGCTCTTACTTATCCCCGCTTCTTCCGAATTAGGTGCAGGAACCAGAGAAACCGTCGGTGATTCCATAGCCGTAGGTTCCGGGGTGGTTTCAGGGTGAAAATCTGGGGGCCGAGGTGGCTCGCCATCGGCATTTTTAGTTTCAACTTGCTTAGAATCAGCTGCAGAAAGTTCTAGGAGCTCGAGCTGGTCCTTACGATCGAGAAAGTCTGCATTGTTGCCTGCCTCTGCCTCTTGATGCGAATTTACCGAGGGTCGCTCAGGCGGTTGTTGAAAATCTGTCACTTCCTACGGTAAGGTTAGATTTGCTGTAAACGATAAAGATTACAACGCAACCTCAGATAGCTGGATATTTTCTATTCGGGTACAGCCTGAGTCAGGGACCGTGACTTCTGGTGAAGGTTCGGCCTAGTAAGCGCCAGTACTAATCAGCTGGGACACAGTACTCTGGTGATCTCAGCAGCTTACATCTTTACTTTGGGCATGGGGTTGCTCCTCTGCCAAGTTCCCCATATCCGGTGCATGTTCCATAGGGGCACTCTCCGGAGGAGGTCCCTCGGGTAAGGGGTCCGACGGGTGGACTGCACCTGTGGCCTCCTGTCTGATGGTAACTTCAGGGGACGGAAGGCCTCGTGTTTCAACTATCCGGGGCGCTGCTTGTGTACTCGTTCTCAAAGCGGCCGCTGTATCAATGTCAAAGATAGCTTTGTTTAACCTCCGTCTCCCCTTTTTCATGGGTTCAGGATTCGTCGCAGGTGAGACGGTTCCATACTGTTGATTTTGGTTGCTCAGGCCTGATGCTTGCGATGAAGCGTCCACGAGAGTGGGGTTACCCTTGGCACCTATATGGTCATTGTTACCTAGGGAGAGGGAGCCGATGGTGATGTACTGGCAATGCGGGGCGAAAACTCACGTTCTGTAGGGGGGAAAGGCTTGTGTTGTGGACTGGTGTTCTCAGTCAGGGTAGGAACTTGGACAATCTTTATCCCCGCATTCTCAACCAGTAACCGTAGACGTGCTGAGTGGCGCGTAATGTTAGCGAGACCTAGGTGGATCAAGGGCGGGTTACCTCTGAGCTCTGGTTCAAAGTAATTTAGATGGGTCCCGGCTTGCTCGAGGAGTGATAGATATGGTCGATACCAGGGATCAAGGCCGGGCAAAGCCCTGTCCAACTTAAAAGGGACAGTTAGATCCCCTTGAACGCGGCATATATTGGCGTGTGCGGACTTGATTGCGATGCTATTAGGAGAGGGACTCGGGGTGATCATATTATCAGCATACCTCGATAATGGAGACGATCTAAACGCAAGTCGACTTAGTACGATTAGGAGTATGCGCCGGGGAGGCCTAGAGGGTAGCCGTACCGGAGCTCTCGCGTTAGAGTAATAAGCTTTGTCCGAGCCTAGCCACTCCGTGAACTTGGAGACTGCACTGGTGAATGTTGGGAGGTTGCTTGATTGCAGTCGAGTGTTGTACTCCGCGAAGGCAGCGTCGTTGTGAGTGTACTTATTGCCTTGAGGATTAGGGCCGCTTCCAGCCATCGATACAGACTCCGGAATGAGCTGACTCGGAGGAGATTGAAGTATTTGTCCGTTGGTATGTAAGACAACTGCAGGAGCCGTGATGAAGTGGAAAGAGAGAGTGGGAATGTCGAGTCCGACGGATGCGGATCAGTACTGATGCGATGCGGTTGGACCCACTCGCTCGGAGGCAGCGTCACCGAGATTCCCGATGCTCACGCATTCCCACAACAGCTAGGTCGGTCGAGAGACGGTATATAGGCAAGAACGTTACGTCTCCGCTACGGGACCAGGCATCCGCATGACTACCTACTTTCTGAAGGCACGAGTAGCAACGAGGAGTCGTCTGCGGGGATTAGGCGGAATATAAATACACCACAAGCAGCACCGGGTACGAAGGTACGAATTAAAACAGCAGGAGGGAAACTCTCGGGCGATAATTTCGTACCATCGTAGCTCGTTATGCCCGAAGTGGAATGTAAACCGAGTCTCATCGGCAACGGGAGCCCGTTAGAATCGTCTGGGTAGACGGGGGGACGTTACATTCAGAGTAGCCGTGCAGTGACTTACCCTGGACACCTTGGTCTCCGTTGAGTAGGCAGTATTTCCTTCGATACTAGTAGTAAATACAACATCTCAAAGATAGCCTATAGTACGGCAACGTGTCTGGCCAGCCAGAGCAGCATTTAGGGTGGGGTAATCACATTTCCCAGGAGAATGGGATGAGCTATGCGGTGGCGCCAAAAGCAAGAGATAGAGAAAAAATCAAGGAGGCGAGATACATACAATGGTTTATATATTATAGTCGAACGGGAGCTGGCACCGTGCCCTTCAGACAACAACCGGTTAGCTTTGGTTCTTGGCTGGGGGAGTCCATATAGCCACAGATGAATTGAATTCCTGCTAGTTGTAGGGCTCACGTGCAAACGGAGGATCCAGTAACGAAGAGTCGGCCGTTAGTGCAGAGGGAAGTGCCTATGTGAGTTAAGGTATCCCCCGAAGGGCAGGAGGTTCTCCGAGCCCAGGCTTAGATTCTGAAATTCTAAAAGGTCCCTACGGCGCCGCTACAGTCGGGGAATCGGGTGGTCCTTTGGAAGAAAGAAAGCAAGGAGGTATTCGAGCCGCAGGAATCATGCGCCTGGGTTGCATTGTAACCGATCTAACAGAGTATGTGCCACACAAAATTGCTAGATACAGCATCCGCACAACCGAAGAGATCAGGCATAGAGCCTCTTCGTGTATCTGTGGGGTAAATGTGATGTTAGCAACTGGGGGCGCAGTCCAGGGGTTCACGCACGAGTTCAAACCATGAACACCTCCTTCGACTTGAGCGCTTGCAGTCCTCAGCTCGAACCGTACCGCTCCTAACTTAACCTTGTCCTTGAGTTCCTTCGTAGATCGTACACCAATGTCCTGGAACGAATGCTGTACACCAGCGTAGAGGTACGGCAGAAAGGCTTTGACAGATCCCTTGTCCTGCACATCTCCAGAGACTCCCTGTGCAACCTTGACGGTGGATGACTCGGAGAAGTAGCGGGTGGTAGCAGCATTTTCATGGTTGGCGGCCATCTTTGCGGTCTTTGGACCGAGCTTGTCCCTCGACGGAGTGGTATGGTCCTTCTGCTCCATGGCCTCCTGTAAGAACGAGTTAGAAGTGCATATTTAGAACACCACAACACTGACCAGACTGCCCATGCCTCTGTAAGCCTTGACGCGAACACCATCGTGGTAGAAATATTCTCCTGGTGCTTCCGTAGTGCCGGCCAGAAGCCCTCCCATCATCACCGCACTTGCACCAAGAGCCAAAGCCTTGACAACGTGGCCAACGTTGCTGATGCCGCCATCAGCGACCACTGGGACTCCAAATCTGTTGGAAAACTCGGACACGGAGTAGACGGCTGTAGCCTGGGGTCGGCCCACCGCCATGACTTCCTGGGTAATACAAATCGAACCCGACCCCATGCCGACACGGAGACCATCAGCACCCGCAGCAATGAGGTTTGCGGCCTGATCTCTGGTGACGACGTTCCCAGCGATAACTTCGAGTTGTGGGAAGGTTGCTTTGATCCAATGAATCATCTCCTCCTGGTAGATGGAGTTGCCTTGGGAAGAATCAAGGACTACGATGTCCAGACCGGCTTCAACCAAGTGAGCAAGGCGATCACGGTCGGCCTGGCGAGTCCCAATAGCAGCAGCAGCATAGAGCTGTTTGCTATCCGGACGCTTGGACGCGTGAGGATAAGACTGAGTTTTAAGGAGATCGGAGCGAGAGAGGAGGGATCTGAGTCTGCCTTCGCTATCGACGATTGGAAGTTTGCCTTTTTTGGATGTTCGCAGGATAGCGTTGGCTTCTTTCAGCGTGATGCCCTCTTGCGCAGTTATGAGTGACGTGGTCATGACGGATGAGAGGAGAGCATCGGGTTCTTCGAACTGGATGTCCCGAGAAGTGACGATTCCAACCAGCTTTGAACCAAGATTCCCGTCTTCTGTGGAAATTATTAGGGTACGCATGGTATCTCCGCAAACGTGGAAGCGCACCGGTGATCGGGATGCCCGCGAAACCCTGAGTAGCCTTTATATCAAGGACGTCTTTGACTCTATGATGTGGTCCCAGCACAACTGGAGAGGTGATAAAGCCGTTCTCGTGACGCTTGACGGCTCTAACCATTGCCGCCTGGGACGTAACCGATTGGTTGTGGTGTATGACTCCGATTCCTCCCAAAAGCTGACGAAGGGTGTAATTAGAGTCTTCCACCGTCGATGAAAAAACCAATGAGATGGGCTCACAGCCATAGAAATAGCCATATCTGCTTCGGTTACCGTGTCCATAGGAGAGCTAACGAAGGGTGTATTGAGGGTAATATTGCGAGTGATCTTTGTCTCTACGGTGACATCGCTGGCCGCGAAGTCGATCCTCCCGGGTAAAAGCAAAAAATCGTTATAGGTGAGACCACCGTGGATCTTTGAGTCCATGAGATCCTGGGCGGAGAGACCATCCTGATGTCGGTATTCCTGGAGGACTTGCAACGCCCGAGAGGATGGGAGGTAATCGTGAGTAGCCATTTGTGCACGTGACCTTCTCTGTGGCAACGACGACTCGGTCGGAAGCTCCGAACGCCTCATCTCGGGTTGTGGTAAGGGTCTTTGTGTTCATTATCTCGTTGTAAGCCTCCAACTTTCCCCAGAATGCGTACCGGTGGGGGCTGAACACGGCAGACTCACACCACCATGGATTCCGACGATCCATACGCCGAACCGCATACAGCTATAGACAAGGGGAAACAACGAGCGACCACTCAAGAACCCTCAGAACGAACGCCTCTCTTGCCGTCTAGCTCTTCACCTACAACCCACCAGTCTCGTCCCCATCTTTCCCCTCCAGAGCAACCCCCTCACCAGAATCTAGTCAGGAAACTCTTCATCGTCTTTTCGGCCACCCTCGTCGCATGCGTCACCGTCCTTCTCTTGATTCTGCTGTTTGCCCTCAGTTACTCCTCTCGCGTCTCAAGCCTTACTGCCCAGGAAGTACTCGACCACGGACTTTTCATCGGAGGACCGGATCGCATAGACGTATTGAACGCAACCCAGGAGGGTGGGGTATGGATAAGAGTGGATTTCCGAGTGGGCTTGGATATGGGTAGAGTCCTTCGCATCCGTACGGACGACGAAGACCTCATCTGGACTGAGCTTTGGAAAGGCATCGGCCGGTGGGGTGTTCGTAAAGTCGGAAGGATTTCCATTGAGCTCTCTCAAATCACTGTGACGTCGCGCAGCGAGCCATCTCTATCCCTTGCTGTGTTGACGACTCCCAGGATTGAACTCCCACTCTCGCCGGATCCTCCCTCCAGTCTCGAGTGGTTAACACCGATATCCGTTCAGATCAACATACATCCCACGAACCGCACCAAGGATCTCGTCGTTTTCGCGAACGAGAGCTGGATGTCTGGTGTCATCCAAGTTTCTACTACCATTCCTTCCATACGTGTGACGGGTGGGGGTATATACGAAGACACTTGGAGGAGTAGCCTCAGCACGGAACGTTCAAATGTTTCGATTGCCATGCACGCGAAGAGTAAGCCCCTTCGCCCAACATGTTCCGTTCCACTATCCAATCGTTCCTAGTACCACAGCTCCCTGGCCTTCCGGATCCCGGAGGCAACACACCCTTCCCCCCGTTTTCGCAATTTGTCACCTTGGAGACCTTCCGTATCTTTTCCGACCTTGACCGACTTCACATCAACGCCTCTGCGACATTTCCGACTCCAATCCCTACCTCGATGGGGTTGACGGTGCCTCCCCTCCCATTCATAGTCTCGGTCCCGTGTCATCAGAACGATACTCTCGCGAACCACACTACTCCGGTCGTGCACGCAGAAACCGCGCCCCTCACTCTGACTCATCCCAACGCAACAGTTCACGTCCATGGTCACGTAGTTGCGCTCACGCGCGACTCATTTCCTTCGCTTTCGAGTTTTGTAACCTCTTACCTTGATGGGGAATCACCGAGGGTATCACTGTCTACTCCACTCCTCCCCGGCATCGCAGTCGACACCGTCTTCCCTGCCCCTGATCCTCGGCCTCAAGTTCTACGAAATGTAACGATCAAGGGCATGAAGATTCGGCCGCTTACATCCGGCATGATGCTTGCAAGCGGAACGGTTTTTGCGAACATTGTGTTGCCGAAGGGTATGGATATGTCGTTGCAGGTTGACGCTATATACCCGCAACTCCTAATTTACGATGGCCCTATACCTGACGGTGAATGCGTCGGAATGGAAGCCCTGGAGGATGACGGTGGTGATTTACCCGACCCCATGCCACTGCCAGACCCGCTGCCTGCAAATGCATTTGCTCACATCCAGCCAGGAGAGTGGTTTGAGTCGATCAGTGTACCGTTAGGTCGTCAAGATGGAGAGGGTTCTGTTTTTTCAGTTTCAGCGAAGATCGTCGATATCCCATTGGAGGTACTCCCGGGTAGACAGAAGGAGTTCAGCAACTTTGTTGGGAAGGTATGGCGCATTTCGGTTGAACCCTTTCCCTCCTGATGATGTCTGGTCAGGTTATATTCGGTGGTGGGAACGGTGCCCTTGCCGGGATAAGTGGCACTGCTGCTGTTCAGATACAAGTTGTTGGGCTCGGTAGAGACGAGGTACAATTAGAGGGATTACCATTTTGTGGGGATGTCCGAGTCGGTAAGAAGACCACGTTTGATATAGAGGACGTTTGAGCAGACAGTTTTGTATATATACGTTCGTGCTATGTCATCCTGCTGTATCATGCTAGTACGTACTAGGACAATGTAGACATCAGTCTCGGCCTAGCAGTCATCATTGCGAGTGCCAAAATCCTTCGAACTAAACTTCTATATGGACTGGCTGCCCTGCAAAAAGTATTACTTATTCACTGGTCGCAACATTGTGGATAAACCCCAGTTGGGGGTGGCTTTTCAGGGTAATGGAGATCCGGGGGACGAGCTTGTAATCGTGCACCTGTCCTTATGGCTTTAGTAAAGCTGTTGCTGTGGAATACAACACGGAGGGGGTCATTATTCAAGATGAAGGGGCTCCTCTCACGGGTTACCCCTGGGTTCAAGATGGGGTTTTACCGGTTACCCTTCAACGAGGTCCGGGGGATTCCCACAACCCGGGGAAGGAAGTTTGACCCTTACTCGAATGATGAGGAATGACTGAGGGGAGTCGAGGTCCGGAGTGGGTCTGTCCGCGGGCACACGTCAATCCTAGAGGGGCTCAGAGCCATAGACGAGTCAAGTAACGCAAGTGTTGGCCATAAGCAGCCTTGGAACAGAAATAAGTAGACTGATGTCTTGAGCCCGGGAGACGTAGAAAGAGCGCAGAAGCCTGCATTGTACATCCCAATGGTATTTCAGTATGGCATCCGAAGGCTCCAGAAGTGATACCCAGTCGTTCGGGGTGTGCCCAAAGAGACTGTGGCCGTGGTGGCAAAGGAGGGCATGCTGGACCTCGAGCGCGTCGACTCGGAGTGGACCATCTGATGAACAGGGAGGCGAAATGGGCGGACTTGGACGGTTCCGAGTATGGAGAAGAGATTGGCGGCGCGGTAACGGTGAACGAGCTATCTTGTCATTGTACAATGAAGGATTACATGAGGAGAACGTCCCATAAAATAGTTGCAAACGATCAAAATGCGAATAAACACAATGGGCGCGGAGGAGTGGGCTGGGACGATGGGGATGGGGGGTGGGTGAACTAGAAAAAGGAAGGGCACGCAGGGAGAAGGGAATGCCACGGGTACCGTCAACCCCTAGCTGGGACCTATATACGGCATGATTCAACTCAGCTGGAAGATAGGAACGAAGTACCGTGATGTCACGGGACGGGTACGCGTATACAAAACACATCCCTGCGATGGTCGTGCGTCTCAGTATCCTTGTTCCAGCCGACGGACATCTGCCATTGGTACTCGGATTCATCGTCGGGGCAGACTAGAATGTATGCGAATTTGACTGCCGCATTGGAGTCTGTCTCCTTCAGAAGTTCGTGTACATGGCGCATGATTTTACGGACGTGAGAGTAGCCCTCAACCAATCCTCCATTCCTCGGGGAGACCGTAATCCGGAAGAAAGTGATTACGACTGTATGTGGGTCCATATCGATGGTGAACGAGTCAAAGAGGGGGTGAATGGCCGCGGTTGGGATGTAGTATCTGCCGTTGTTAAGCATCACATCACTGAGCTGGCAGTCGGTGAAGTTGACACCTATTACAGCCCTGGTGCGGGGGCGTAGTGGCGACGACGAGGTGTCAGGTGTAGTGGAAGAGGGATCTGCGTAGAAGACGGGAAAGTCAGAAGACCCATTGTGGTCCATGCGGATCGGTTGCAGCACGGGTCCTGACTGCCAGCCACCAGAGAACAAGCAATGGACGATCACCTCAAAGACCCATCCCGCCAAAGCAGAACTCGCTGAGCTCCTGTGGAAGGACTGGTACATCTCCCAAAGGCATTCGGTCTCCTGCAGACGCATCGATTCTGTGACTTTCTTCGCAATCTGAATGGATTTGAAGTCGATTGCCCAACGATCGTGGTCGAGTAAAGAATCAGTTGGATGAGGGCGAGGAAACACTACGATCACGTGATGCGAGGTTGCGGAATCAGTGAGTCCACACTGTTGAGAGAAGAATCGGACTGTCTTTTGCAGCTCTGTATAGTCAAGTTGTTTCACCGCATTAGCGTGTTGATGCCTTGTATTATGAGGTTCGAGGACGCCGCCGTACACATCACGGGGGGCGAAGCCGAACTCTTCGATCGCATTGTCCACCAAGATCTCGAGCGCATTGTCCACCGTGCTCACCGGGGCTAGCGGCTGGCCTGCTTCGTCGACCATGCCTTCGTCCCAATCTGTGGCCTGTGCTGTGGAGCCATCACCCATGTCGTCGAGATTCTCGTTCTTCTCTGCCTCTACCACCTTCTTCCTCTCCCGGAGAACCTCCAGCGCAGCGTCGATCGCATTGTCACTGGTGGTGGAGGTGCAATCGGTGGTAGAGGGTGTCAACGCATCAGAGAGCGGGAGGGATTTCTCTAGTTCGGATCGGAAGGCGTTGTACCCGGGGTGAAGATGTAAACTGTAGCAAAGGCGAAGGACAGTTAGCGATGAACTTCTATCAAACGACATTGCCGAGGCTGATAACAGAAGGGAGAACAAGCTAAAGGCGTACCCTTTCACCAACTCCTCCGCATTCCACAGAGGCATCCCCAACAGAGTGGCCCTGTTCTGCTTCGACCACGCCTTCCACCGATTGAGGTTTGGAGAAGTCGCCTGGATTGGCCAGATATCCGAATCAGAGGATATATATGGCCCTCGGTTCTGGTAGTCCACATCAATCAACGCCCATATGGGACAATACGCCACCTTTTCGCGTATAGGAAGATTCTTGAAGCCCTTCTCCGCTGGCCGAAGGTAAAATTTGCCGTTGTAGAAAAGGTGGCGTCAGAGGAGTCGCACAGGATTACGACCTGGTCAACTGAAATCAACCACGCAAGCATGAACTTTGGGAACATGGTTTTTCCTGGAGAATGGATATGTCGGTGGGTTGTCGCACGGGGTGGAGATCTGATCATAGGGACGCACCGACGCCGGGCTGCCCAGTGAACACTACCCCTTTTTTATGTCCCTGATCACGTTTGCGGAGCCGCAACAAGCGATGAAGCATGTCGTTGTACGACTTTGTGACTAGAATACGGTTCTCCGTCGTTCCGTTGTGATTAAAAGGCAGGAGAGGCACGCCCGCCGAACCAACCCCGAGCTCTAGCACGTAGGGGAACTTTTCGGAGAATGTGGGCCTGGTGGAACTATCGCGCCAAAGGTCGTAGAATTCCTGCCACCTCCCGGTCACTTCTTCAAGTTCCCACAGTCGCTCACCCTCAGCCGACCAGGCCCAGTTGGAATCTGGAAGAGGCGATTAGCGTTGATACATGATAGATGGACGCCGATGCGCTCGCCTGCGTCACGAGCTCTTTTTCATAATCGGAGAGAGAGCTCTGCATGGCGAAGCAAAGGAAGACGGTCGTCAGCTAAGGGGGGGTCTTGCCCGTGACGAAAAGAGCCCCCTAATTAACCTCCCCTAACACCGGCACGCCTATATTAGTTGGTCTGATCCTCTAGCCTCTCAGTCCGGGGTAAGCAACGCATTCTCGGGGCTTTACCTCGACCAGTGGGTCGCACTTTGGATGCTGGGAGGTTGCACGGCTTACACCTGGCGTTAATCTCCACGGTTTGTCGAACTTGACAAGCAAGTTGACTCGACAAGGATTGTGAAACCATCATCGGCTTTCCATCATGCCGGGCGCTTGAGTTGAATGGCATAAAAATTACAACCGATTCATACTAGTACTTACCCTCTTCCTCTTCACCCCCGTCCATGACACAAAAATCTCCCTGAATAATCTAATCTCGTTGACCAACTTTAGCCTCGGGTTGCAGGTGCTCTGCCGCAACCTAGTTCTCTCTCCAGGCTCCACGCACCCTCGCCCCCGCACGGTCAGTCGGCGCTCTCTATTGTTCTCTTCTTTTGGTTTGTCCCCTCGAACTGCTGGTTCTCCTCAAAGACTCGCACGATTCGTGGACGATGTGCGATCGTGTAACACAATTCCCAATCGGAATCGGGCGTATCCCCCTCGTAACCGATTACCTCGGTCTGCACCTCATCCCAGGCTGGATCTCTGTTGGTGACACAAGGCCACCCGCTGGCCCCACCCTCCCATTGCCTTACCTGGGTCGATAACGTGATACATATGTTGCTTCCCACGCGACTGTCCTATATTTTCACCGTGTTCATCATCCTCTCTACTTCATCCCCTTCACCACTCTTCTGTCTCCACTGTCTTGAACCCTTAACTGACACCATAATTCGAACTGGATAGTCAACCTCCGCAAGATCTCCTCCCCTCCGACACGTGAGTTATTTTTTGATATCTCCCCTTTATGTTCGTTCCAATTGATTGGCGCCACCCAGTCCTTCGGGGGGTTCAGCCGAATCTAACGCGTTTTCTACGCGTAAGATCAGCTTAATTTCTAGGTTACGCTATAGGCTTTCACACGATCCACCGTTGCCACACAGGAGTTCTTCAACGCAAGGTAAGATCGCAAGCTGTTCGGTCCCACCGGTGGACCGATCGTCTGACCTCGTTATGTGCCTCCCACCCTCCCTATTCCCTTCTCAGAACAACCAAATATGTCATTAAAGCGCGTTCCTAGCGAATCCTCGATCGACCTCCGGCCCACAAAAAAGAATCGGTCAGATGCAAGCTCATATACCCCATCGGAAGCCAGCATCGGTTCTATCCCGGACTTCGTTCTTTCTGCATCAACAAAACCACTTCTTGTATGTACCATCCCCCGCCAATCCAATCAACTAGTTCATTCTTGTTTCTATCCACAGAGAACCGGTTCTTTTTCTGTTTTCTCTACTCCACCCACATCTCCTCGTCGGCCTCATGGTGCAAGGTTACGCTCGATAACACCCCTTCCTACACCTATGGACGAAGCTTTTGCGGATCTCGAGACGTCCATGAGGTCCCGGACATGCACTCCAGCGCCAGATAACTTCCGCTTTGCCAGTGAATCGGCTCGGTATAACATGGAATCCCAACCCCGCTCTGTTATCGACTTTTCACTTCCAACTACCGCCGCCTCCGTTGATAGTGGTGAAAGCGATATCGATCTCTTCTGCCCCCTAAGCTTGTCTTCGCAGAATATTCTGGCCTTCCCCCGCGGTAATCGCATCTACCTGAAGAATATTTCCTCCACCGTGGAGGATGTTGGCTACACATTCAAGCCGTCGAAGAAGCATGGTATACTCCGGATGCTTGATTTTTGCCGTGATGCTTCGAATTTACTTGCTCTCGGAACTACAAACGATAATATCGAACTCTGGGATATCGAGGCCAAGAAGATGACCCGGAGCTGGACTGCTACCGGCATTACATGTCTTGAGTGGAACGAGGGGCGGGTTCTTGCCGTTGGCGATAAGAAAGGTTCAATCCAGTATTATGATACCCGCATCGACGATCGGAAAGAGATGAAGATGAAGAAGGGAAAGGTTACTAGACATGAAGCCCCCATAACTACGATCTCTTGGAATCGAAAGGACCCCAAGTACCTCGCGAGTGGCGACAAGGATGGGGTGATTTACTATTGGGACAGCCGCCAAGATGCACCGCTGAAGATGGGTGAAATGGTTCAAAGGCGGAGGAAGATGCAGCATGACCATGCAGTTTCTGTGAGTGCTTCGCTTTCTCCTCTGACCCCGTTCCTAATTCGCCGCCTTAGGTTATGGGCTGGTGCAATTCGCGTGTTTTGGCTACGGCGGAAAATGCGCCGGACAATACCAGCGTGCTTCGTCTCTGGACGATGGATGACTACAGCGAAAATATCGAACGTCACGAGTACGACGCGACAATTGTTGGCATCCATGCCGCTTGGTGCAAAGAAATCGTTCTCACTCATGGCCCGGGGAAGGTTACCTCTCACCCAAGCAACCTTGCGGCACCGACTCCGAGCGCAATCGAAAACTCCGTCGTGGCATACGCGTTGCCATATTTCAAACAAGCAAAACAGGTTAAATACATCGATCCGGGCTTGAGGAATCTCGGGAGTGTCCTCGACAGGACCGGGACGAGGATGGTTGTTGCCGTTTGTGGGGTCGATGGTGGAGGTGCGTCGAGCCAACTGCAGGTTTGTAATGTATGGGGAAAGAAGACCGCACCCGCTCCAGAGCCACCGTCGATTCATGGTGGGCTGGTGCGGAGGCAGAACAGTTTTTCAAGTCTATCTCGTCGAGGAAGTCTCATCATTCGTTAAGGAACCGCATCTTGTTTTATTACACGGCTGATTCTTAGTGTGCATACTACTACCTGGATGTGTTACATATATGTACCTTTTCCATCACTGTATACGATACCTGTATATAGAACATCGCATCTTTCTGTCACCATATGGTATAATAGCACATTTCGTTTTCTCTAGGGAAGATCATGATTTGCAAAAACCATGTTACGAACTCGCATTCGAATGATGAGAGGGATTCTCGCGATTGCTTTTGCGCCCTAATGATGGCAGGGTTACTAAGGGACTGAGGTCACACCAATGCTGCCTAATACACCAGTTTACGCTTTCTGTGCATGTTACGTA
>Ga0307515_10004555_pt1 | contig 28563 bp, 23 predicted proteins | sample 17_EM_MG_FD_194513 | JGI IMG/M metagenome (GOLD analysis project Ga0307515, IMG submission 194513) | Populus trichocarpa ectomycorrhiza microbial communities from riparian zone in the Pacific Northwest, United States - 17_EM | ecosystem: Host-associated > Plants > Roots > Unclassified | place... | reverse complement strand
CTCAGCATGGGGGCAGGCGAGGCTGGTGGGGGCAGACGAGGCCTCTGGGGGCCGTAAGCCACCGGCCTCATGCCCGAGCCTTAGGCCAAACGCCACAAAAGCCACCGGGCGAAATCCCGTGCCAACAACAACGGATACCTGCCGATGGATGAGTGATTTTGTGTGAAAAGCTGTGGTCTTCACTGGGATTCATATCCAACGCAAATGGCCTTTGTTTGCGCACTGGGACTGTTTGTGTGTCGTATAGGAACCATGCGGAGTAGGCATCCAGCACTTGGACACAGTGGTAACAATTGATTCCAGCTTCACCGGCAGGAGTCTCAAAGATCCAGGGCGATTACAGTCTTTCGGGGCTTGACATCGCCGTCCTGTCCCAGTCTTAATTTCAGTGGACTAGTCCGTCAGAGGCTGGTATCGTTTACCCTAGGGCCCTATACAGGTACCTATAGGGGACTGGCGGCTACTGGGAGTAGGTGGTGACAATTTTTATGCTAAATTTGAGCCTAAATTGGCTGCGGGGGAGTCGTGATACCGTTTAACTAGTGGCAGTGAAGCTTAAAGCGAGCGGTTTTGTGTACTACAATGCCCGTGGAGGGCCTGAGTACGAATAATAGAACAAAATAACATGATTTCCACCGCTTCCTATAGTTGATTTTGTACGTCATGACATCATAGAGGCTACAGGGTCCTGTAGCTATTTAGTCCAAGAACCATTTGCCCTGGTCTCAAATAGTCTGGAATTCTCTGCTCTGAAAATTATAGTCCAGTGCTGGGCAAACAGTTGCCCGGACGGAACGGACTATTGAGATGCCTGTTTAACGGGCATTCCACGGATCTCCGCAGTATGCACTAGGATACGGCTTGGCTCGGGGCGAGTGATTAGTGTCTTTATTTTTACTCCTGTCATGGTTATTGTCTCTGCATATGGTCGCACACCGATGTCGTGCTCTGGATGAAGCTGAAGCTGACGATTCTCTGGAGTAAAATACAAAATCAATAAAACTAGCATCAGCATGTGAGTAGATAGGAAAGAATGGATTTATACATATTCGTAGTGCATTTAGGTACGTACGGTTAATAGATATTCATCCAAGATGATACCCTTGTGTTGGGAAGCATACTTGACTTGCACGGTGCGAGTATCCGATTGGAGGATCATTCACCGGGACTAGATTTGACGCATCAACTTATATCCTACGAGAACTAGAGACATGAGATATCCATCTCAACAATCTTCTTCACGGCCCTAAATGAGAGGGCATTCTGTTCCCGAGTGATGAAACCTGACATAAGGGAAGAAAACTATACAGCTGACACCGTCATTACCGCTACCCTATCCAAGCACAAACGACGCCCATCAAAGCCATAAACATGCAACCGGAAAAATAATAAAACATTCCAAGCAGTACAAATAAAGCACATATACCACCCCCTCAAAAGTGCGGCCAATATTCCACCCAGTCCACGGCCTCGAAGGCACCGACAGGAAGACTTCGCATTGATATGAAAGCCTCCACGGGGATGAAGAGTCGTGCGAGTATATACGATATGATGGCCAGCCCTAGGAGAAAATAAAATATGCCCATAAACAGGGGTTTCAGTAATGTGTCCACACGGTGATGCCACAACCCCTCCAGTCGGTCGAGACCTTTCTTAAATACCTTGACCCAAACCCATAAACCACCGATAAAGGGCACCCCAGCCGCAATACATATGCAAGACCCCCGCCAGATCCATCTTTCAATATAGCTCGGAAAATGTGAAGACCACGCAGATGCATGTGAGGCGGCGTAGAAACAGCTGAGTAGTCCGGTCATGAACATCAAGGCAATATTGCTCATCAAATCGAAATCGAAGTTCTCAGTAAGGATATCGAGATCACCATCGTATACTGAGCCTTGAACCGAATAATTTGCTGGGTCAAACGTTGTGACACCACGTGAGAGCCTGGCTATCTGACTATCAAGCTGCGTTTTACCTCTGTTTTCGTGCTTTCGTCTGTATGCATATTCCATATTTAACCAACGCAGTTCGTCTGGAGAAATGAAAAAAGATAGTATGTGGTTGCGGGGGTTCGTGAACGCATATCCGGGCTCTTTCTGTACAAGCTGCTGACCAGGGAGGAGTATTAGACCGGGAGAATTGATTTTAAGTTTGGCGATACTTCTTGCGCATCTCCACCTTGAAATAGTGGGGTACCCTTGGATTTCGAATCTTTGTGGGTCGGGGATATATGGCTTAAATTTAACTTTGAACTCCTTGTGGTTACCATCGGCCGGATATGGTTCGAGCAGTACTTGGCCTTCTTTCCATTCGCATTTCACTCTTCTAGATTTGACACGGAAGGCTTTCCGGTAACAGATGCATGTTGTCGGGGTAGGAGGGTAGGGTTAACCACAGCCAGAGGTTTGTGCCACCATAGACTATAGACGACAACAGCCACCACAACATGGACAATTACATTCAGTTCTATCAGGGAAATCGGTTTCCCGCTAGCCTTGCGAGCAATGCAGTTGACGGCCATCCACAACGCTTGGACGCAGACCAGTAACTCCCAAGCGAATCAGCTTTGCTTCGATCCGCAACGTCATCATCCTGCAGTATATCCGGAGATATGAGTACTGCATCAGCAAACTGGATGAATCCTTTCGGAGTGAGCGCTAGGTAATTGTGGTTGTCTGATGTTCTAGTCAGTTCACGGAGAATGTCAGTCCGCGGAGTAACCGGTCAATTGACGGAGTCCCACCTTCCGTGAATGAACCAGTTAGATCACGGATCCATGAACTGACCAGTGCTAATTATGTTCAACCAAAATTAACAGTTACTCTGATCACAAAGTTATGTATACATAAAATATTCATAATTCATCACTCTTTCAACTCCCGGTCTCCAATTTACCATATCTCTAATATTGATAGAATGGTTGTGGAAAAACATCGATTTTCGGCGGTTTTTAGGTGTGCTTATGAAGTTGCTCTATCAAGTTTAAAGATATCGCAAATCAAAGACCGGGAATTGAAAGAGCAATGTATTTTGCCTTTTACATATATACATCACTTTGTGATTGGGCAAATATTCGTAGACTTAATTAAACCGAGCTTTTGTCATTTTTGTCAGTGCCGCCATGGCTCCATGAAGTGACTGGTCAGTTCACTCAGTTGTGGTAGACTCCATGAAGCGACCGGTCAGTTCATGGAGCCCAGTTACTCCGCGGGTTGACCGGTCACTCCGCGGACTGACATCCTCCGTGAACGACTAGAACATGGAGTCTTTCTCCTCTCCTTCTCTTCACTGTATCATAGAATAAACACACGGTTCTCCCCTAAGTACTATTGCAACATGTTCTGTTACAGATGTACATGATGTTACAGGTCTGATACACGGTCCTGCGGCAGGGGCTGATGCCTCCTCTATATATCTCGAGTCTTTCTCCTTCTCTCTTTTCTCTGTACCATAGAATACACGCACACGGTTCTCCCCTACTTCCATATCGTAACACGTTCTGTTACGAATGTAAAGCAGACGAAGTCTATTCTACTATCTAAGGAGAAGCCCTGTCTTTATATACATGAGAGCCTAAACTCCATGGAAGTCCATGGAAGCTCATGATTGCAAATACCAGTGGCGGCGGCGAGTGAAAACTCGTGGATGAGTCTACGACTGTGAGTCAATTTGGCGAGATCAGTATCGGCGACTTCCTTTCAGATCATATAGTATCATATTCTGTTGCATGAACCTGACCGAGCTGAACTTCAGCTGAGCTGATGTCAAGGCACATAGCCGGTAGGGCATAAGGCACCCAACTACCTTGTATATATCTCGAGTCTTTCTCTTGCTCTCCAGTCTCTATACCTTAAGTCTATTCACACGGTTCTCCCTTTCCATATTTCAACATGTTCGAAACGGGCTGAGTCGAGTGATGAGACATGATGAACCTAAATTTGTTGCGGAACGCTAATAATAGCGATTGTCTTTCTCGAACTACTGAAAATAATGAGATATAGCGTGGTCCAATGGAGATTTTACCCTGTTTTTCATGTTTTAGATATGCAGGCCGGCCCGCAGGCTTTGGTAAGGCCTGTGGGCTTTTGATTTTAAAGCCCGCCCGCCCGGCAAAATGCCCTCGGGCCGGCCGGGCCCGTTTCGAGCATTGTGTAACCATTGTCACTTAGATACGAAGAGAGTTGATTGTATTAAAGAATGATACAGTCAGCCTTGGCGCTGTTGAAATACTGATTGCTAGGAGCTTGTATATTCTAAGCTACTGGAACAATCTTGTGATCTTATATACGGCGTTCAGAGTATGCCTTGTACGCATGCATGCGCACTCAGCTGGCATCTCCAGCTGAGTCTGGAACGACCATCATCATCGTGAGATCATGATCCCCATCAGCCTAGCTGAAGCCCATAAGCCGTATGTCAGGGAGGCGATCCATATATGCAACAGGCTCAGGTGTACATATCTGAGTGAGAAGCTATGACCACCTGTAGCAGTGGCTGAATAGCCTAGCTGGTTCGTAGCAGCTTTGGGGTTACACTATCCGAGCAGTTTCGCCATTTGGTAGAACTGGGCAGAATCAAGCAACTCCGAAGCAGTTTGGGCAGCTTTCTGAGGGTTTGAAGCTTTGTACTACGATCATGTACATTCAAATACAGTGAGTATGGTAGTCAGTATCATCACTGTCCGAGAATGGCCTGTATGCACACTGTTCCCAGCCGGCCGGCACCCCTTAGCGCTGGCTTTTTTTAAAAATATCTCCGGACGGTGTGATTTTGGGTGTCATGTACATTGTGAGGGGAAAACTCCAAATTTCGTTGGTAGAATCCATGGTGAGAAAGAATAAATGTAGAGGCTAAAAAACGAAAGGAATTGAAAGTTCTGATTGTTGAAGACATTCTATTTTATAACAAAATGACTTGTGCATTCTTCTCCTTTAACCGCAGCTGCATCCTTTCTTTGACCGTACCCACGCATCCTCCGTTGACTGCAGATTTCGCTTCGAAAGAGCGTGAAGTCTCGTATTGTCTTCGGATGTGTCAGGCTAGGGACATTTTGGTGGTTTGTTCTGCGGATGTATACATCGGTTCTTGTCGTAAATCCTTACTCGCTGTCTAGTTTAGTGGGTCTTCGTCCGTCACTAAATGAATAGAACTGGGGCGAGATACAGTGACAACAGCCTGATTACGCCTCAGGACAGGAATCGATAAACTAGAGATGCTCATTGGCGAAAGAGAGTGCTGGGTCCGTACACGGTTAATGTGGGCTCGCGGTCGGCGTCAATTCTGGCCTTTGGATATACATTTCTGTTGTGTTTTGGTTGGTTTGTTGCGGGGTTCTATTCGCACAGTTTATGACAGCGCGAGATTGGGAAGAAGCATAAACCGCGGATAGAGTGGATTCTAAGTTGCATACTGTGTCTAGTGTAATTCTAAACTAAACTACAGTTGTATAAAACTATAGAATTCCGGAAGATCCAGGCTGGGCTTACTCTAGTCTATATTATTACCCAAAATTTCGGACGTATTACTTTCCAAAACTGCTTGAGATTTTCACTGTCAAGCGAGAGATTCTGGGTGATGAAGTATCCTTCGCACCTTGACTGCCAACATAGAGAGGCGTTCAGGGCGGCCTAAATATTGACAAATGTGTAGTATGATTCTGAGCAAACGTCACCGCTTTATTTCGGCTATCTCAAGCGGCATCTATTGAGATTACCCTCAAAAATATCCCTCTGTAGTCCAAAACGCAATCTACTGTCACAACCACCCCGCAAAGTATGCGGCTTATCCCGCGAACTCCGCCCACCGAAGATGACATCACCATGAGCAGCTGTTGATCAATGAAACATAAAACCTACAGCATATGTTATACTCGTCACAGTATGCTGCCTGCGGTCATTGATTCGTTTCAAAAGGCTTATCTCAACTATCCACATCCTATAGCCTGGGATCACTGCTGTTCTGTCGTAGGGCCGTTTTGGTCTGATTTGGGAACCTGCTTGAAATTATGCACGATAAGCTAGCTGCATATGCATGTCAGAATTCCGTGCTCGGTACAGGGGTGTAGACGCCACCGCTCATACACTTGGGACAAGCAATAAAGGTTGGGACCCTCCTTTTGGTTATGAAATTTGCTGGGAGGGCTGTATTGATCAGGGGGGAGGCTGAGTCTGGAGTCATTGCGCAACTGTTAGTCTGTTTTTGGTGAAAATCTAATTGTATTTTACAGAAACGTTACATGTGGCGCCCTCAAATATTACCGGACCAGTATAATAGCCACCAGAACAGAAGCAGCCCAATCATTATTGCCTACCCCGAGTAGGTATCTCTTTAGTGGTTCCGGCAAAATGGTACTTTGAAAGTGCAGTAGGTATGTTATACATTTTCCTTTGTACCGAGTACCCGGGTCAGGAATCAAGATACTTGCACGAAAAGGATCATCTGCCTGACTTCAGTATATTCTCGGGAGGGCTAGGTTTATACAACCTCACAATGCAGTTGTGGGTTGTGTTACTAGATAACAACATGTTCAAGGCATTGGGAAATTTACACTGTCTCATCCAGACTATGCTTAACAGTCTTCGAAAATATACTGAACATTCTTGCCTACAGCCTTACAGTACGCGGGAGAACTTCAAGTTTGTAGCCATCCCACGACCCTCGAACCGAAATGGCTGAAAGAACTGGAGTAATTTAATGCGTTGGTCTGGCCCCCTGGCTTGGTAATTATCTTCTCGCTCAGCTCTGATGGTGTTGTGAGTGATTACTCCGGCCAGACAGGATGGACAGGATCAATCGCTCCTGTTTTGTTATATAACCTCACTGAGCGGTTTCGTGTGGGGCATTGGTTAGCTATCTACGAAACAGCGAAGTCGGATGTACTCGGAGGTGTCAAAAGTCGGGCGTGCCCCATAAACAGCGGAAATTCTACACCTCCACCACAACAATAAAGAGAGATTCTGAAAGAGAAAGGGGTGGTAATAGGCTATTAGAGATGTTTCTATGAGGTTTTCTCAGAAAAATATGTGCTATGTAGTGAAAGACGAGGATCTTGGCATTTCTCGTTGTATGGGGAGAAAAAAGTCAGGCGCTCTTTTGTCCTGTGTCACCGCGCCCCAGATACCCTTGAAGCCGAGTACACCGACTACTCCCTCAACTTCCAGGGATAGCCCTCGGTTCTGAGAGCAATATTAAATGGGGTGAATGATCATTCTCTGCTTCACATGCGCGCCAAAAGATACCGTATACTCAGCGATAAGGCACTATACTAAACTCGTGATGAAGTAACTGTATAACGTAGTTCTTGCGGAGCTCATGCACGGTAGTGCAGTGCCACCTCTCAACTAACGATCCGCTCGGCAATGTAGTCGCAGGCGCCCGCCAACGTATACTGTTTAGAAATGGTACCATAAACAAACACACTAACTAATTCTACAAAAAATTCTCGTTCTATTCGCTGGAGAACTATATTTCTAACAGTATATACAACCATGGCTATGGCTTGTTTCTTGAGAAACACTATGGTCTCGGTGTACTAATTTGTGGGGGCGGGGCCGTGGACCTTCTCAAACACGCTATACGTCACCCAGCAGGGGCTCGGGTATGAATTCTGTCCAGTCTTGTAATGTTGCCTCGGTAGTGGTTCCGACGTGAGGTTTTTTTGATTCTCTACTCAATACTCGCATGCAATAGTGACATTGACCCTAACCCTTGTTTCATGCTTAGCCAGAATATATGTTTCAGCAGAGCGGCATGAGAACGAAATAGCCATTTTTTGGTATGATTTTGCTCTTGAACGTCGCCTACTATGTTGTGGAAACCAAGTTGTAGAAGTTGCTAGGATTGATATTTGCACATGGAAGCAGGAATGTTATCAGCTTCCAACTTTGCATGTTCTCTATACGATCAGGGATAAATAGCCTTGGTTGTAGCTCCCATGTGTAAGCAGAGGTTGCAGATCGCCGTAGCTTGTGGAGAACCGTGCCATGAATATAATTTCTAGGTTTTCACGTAATTACTAGTGTATATGTTATCAGCTCCATGCGAATTAGTTAGGCTAGTACTAACTACTCTCTGTAGAAGTAATTCTAAAGGCGTTTTAAGATGGAGAATGAGAGGACGTAGCTGGCTTCCTAAATCCACTGCAGCTTGTTTCTGCACCTGAGTACGGAGTCGCCCCTAACTCGGGATAGGCTGTATAACGTCTGGTGACGGTTTTCTCGGTATGATGGCCGGTTGTGGTTCTATGTTGAGACAGCTGCCGTGAAGACCAAAGCATATGTGGTCTCGATTCTAATTGTCTCTTGATCATTTTATCAAGTTGCATATACATGTAAACTACAGGACTCCGCAGAGTTGCAGTTCAGGATTGTAAGACCTTAGTGGAAACAGGCAAGAATTCCTTACAGTAGTCCTGCACCAAACTGCCGTGCTCAGACGGGGAAGGCTATTGATAACCTGATTATTAACCTCTAGGAGATTAATACTATCTAAACATTACTCACAAGTGATTAGTGTATACAGCGTCCCGATTGCGTGGGTAACAGTAGCTATTCCGAGCCGGCCGCCGGAGCCGGCCTGACAAAGTCCACATATCCCAAAGGCATGGTGAGTGAGATTTCAAATCTCGGGCGGAACCAGGGAAACCCTGGTACCCGCAGTTTTATGGATATGGTGCGTTTACCGGTGGTAGGCGAATTGAAGGCCGAGATTAGCTGTTATTGAACGGCTGGGGGCGATAAGAATGAATGTGTAAGACTTAACTCTTAGCATAGCTTTACCCTAGCAAATCAATTTCAAACAAAAAAGACTATTTCGTACATTTCCGAGCGGTTTCCGCATCACTCTAGAGCCCGGATGCATTTCCATTCTGAGGTTGCGGAGAATATGAATTCAGGCATCTCAGCCTAGCGTTATTTCGGTCAGGCGACGAAGTCGGGTCTCGGCTTTACACAAGGACCAGGGCTTTTGCAGCCGAATGCACCAGGCCTGACTCGGTAACTTGTCCCTGGTAACTTAACTGGTGCTTTGGTTAAGGTTGAGCTATGCTTAAATGTACTCTCGCACGCTTGCATGATGCAGGCAATAGCAACATACATTCAAAAGGTCAGATACAGGCCGAGAGAGCGATCCCTATATTCCTCCATCCCTCTATGACTCAGGCTCAGTCTCCTAAAAAACCCAACTCCAGGGCGTGTTCTAGTTAGTTCGCGGAGAATGTCAGTCCGCGGAGTAACCGGATAGTTCACGGAGCCCCACCTTCCGTGAATGAACCAGTCAGATCAGTGCTCCATGAACTGACTGGTTCTAATTGTGCTCAAACAAAAGTAACAATTACTCTGATTGCAAAGTGATGTATACATGAAATATGCATAATTTATCGCTCTTTCACCTCCTCGTCTCTAATTTACCCTATCTTTAATATTGATAGAATGGTTGTGAAAAAACACCAATTTTCAGCGATATTGGCAGTTTGTTTTAAAGCTGCTCAATCAATTTTAAAGATATTGTAAATTGAAGACAGGGAGGTAAAAGAGCGATGAACTATGCATATTTAATGTATACATCACTTTGTGATTGGACTGATACTTGCAGACTTAATTGCACCAACTTTGTGTCATTTTTGTCAGTGCAGCTGAATTGAGAAAAGACAAAGTTTTTTTTTCCTGATTTTCGCTACAATTGGCTGTATCGCTTAACGAAGTGACTGGTCAGCTCATTGAGCATGTACGCTCTGCGAGCCGACCGGTCAGTACAAGGAGCCCAGTTATTCCACGGGTTGACCGGTCACTCCAAGGACTGACATACTCCGTGAATTGACTAGAACAGGACGTCTAATTCCAACGTCAAATTACTTCCTTCCACACATCGCTGAAACGCAAGGGCCACATGCAGGTCCGGGAAGAGCAGAGACCTTGCCGGACGGGGTGGACTTCTGAAAGAACCGTTTGAACATGGGGTGATAATTGATTTAGTAGACGTCCAGACGTCATACCCATGTAAATCGTGAAGAAAATACCGCCCCTCGACCACTAACATTTAATCTACTTTCCACACTTTCTTTACGGTTCCTAGCGTTCCTATTGGCTATCGATAGGTCGGTAGAGAACCATAGCCTATTGATTGTCCGCCCTAGATTTTCATGAAGTTCGCAGTCAAGGATGGGGCAAACCTTCCCAGCAGGCGGACATTCAGCTTCATAGTAAGAAACCAGACTTCACATGTCAGTAACCATGCAATACATATCGCGCCACTTTAACGGTTGTTCATCAGAATGAAGCGCAGGCAAAGAGTGCCGTTTGCTGTGTCCGGTGTGCGTGGATTCAGAGGGTGTAGGAATCTCGTCTCTGGTATAGATCGGCGGTTTTAGACCACCCAAACCTGCTAATGTTTATCTATTGCTGTTTTTGTGACTATCAGCAGTAGTTCAAACCGGAACTGAAGATAAAGAAAGGATTTTGTAAGTTGTCTATATAGCCACTAAAGTATATACCAGTGGCCTCCCATATTTTACGGGCCAATCGAACGAAGAATTGTGTCCTCTGATTATTACTACCAAACATCACATTCCCACTATCCAAAGTGAAGGATATCTCGAGAACAAGACACTTTTTGAAGTATAGCAGCAATGCCACCGAACGCATACCCCCTACCACACCAACAGCATCAGGCTGTTGCATCTTGGTTTCTGGGCCCCCGTGCCGAAAACATCGATTTCCTTAAGAAGTACGTTCAAAGCATCCTAGAAGACGTGCAGAAAACCAGACGCAACCTACACCCGCAGGATGGGGTAACTACTTCTGAGCTCGGGTAGCATGCATCGGTTAATCTAAGTTTATGCAGGACTTTATCACTCCAGATATGACTAAATCGAAAACATTCGAGGATAGCATGTCAAAGATGAGGATGGAACTTGAGGCGGTATTTCAGATACTGAGGGAGCGTTCAGTTCCGTTCTGGTCTCCTCGGTATGGCGCTCATATGACTTCTGATCCTTGTCTGCCCGCTGTTCTGGGATACATCGCGACAATGATGTATAATCCGAACAACATCAGCTACGAGGGAAGTCCCGTTACAACTGTTATTGAACAAGAGGTTGGTCGGCAGCTTTGCAGCAGGCTTCGATTCAACTTTAATCCCGAGCTCGGGCCAGTGGCATGGGGCCACCTTACCTGTGGTGGAACCGTAGCTAATCTTGAATCTATTTGGTTAGTAAAGCTCACTCAATTACCCTTGCTCCAGGTATTTCAATTTACTAACTTGGTTATCGGTAAATTGCAAAGGTCCGGTAAGTCAATACCGTGAATGAGCGTCAATATCAGGTTGTACACTAATCCTAATTTTCAGCGCGCAACTTGAAGTTTTTCCCATTGTCATTACGAAGTGCCATGAAGAACGAACTTTACTTCATTTCCAGTAGCTTTCAGGTTCTTTCGTGCACCAATGTTCGGAAGCTATTCCAAGATCTCACCGTGTGGGAATTGCTTAACCTCCGGGTGGAGACCGTCTTAGGTCTTCCAGAAGCTATGTATGAGCAGTACGGTATATCCCCTAAGTACTTACAGAAGGTATTGGAGACCTATTCTATACAAACGATTGGAAGAGAAGTGTTGGAGAACGAATGGAGAATTCGAAAACCAGTTCAGTACATTGTTTCTCAGACGCGACACTATTCATGGCCCAAAGGCGGTGGTAAGCCCCTAACAATCACAAACCCCAGCACTTTTCAATATGTAATGCTTATCGAATATTAGCAATTACCAGCATCGGATCGGCTAATATGGTTACCATTCCGGTTGATTTGGACGGACGTATGGACATAGATGCATTGGACAAGCGCCTTGGGCAGCATTTGAAAAACCAACAGGCAATTTATGCGGTTGTAGCTGTTATGGGGACGACACAAGAAGGGGCGGTGGACCCGCTGGATGAAATACTGAAATTACGTTGCAAATACCAGTCCAAGGGATTATCGTTTTGCATTCACGCTGACGCAGCTTGGGGCGGTTACTTTACCTCTATGACAGATGATGTCGACCAGCTAGATCCGAAGTCGAACGAACGGAAAACCTATGTGGCCAAGTTGCAGTTACCCCAGCGAACGGCGAGGCAGTTGGTGTCGATGGGCCTCGCGGACTCAATAACTATTGACCCTCACAAATCCGGCTATGTGCCTTACCCGGCAGGCGGACTCTGTTACCGCGATGGCCGTATGCGGTTTCTAGTTACCTGGACTACTCCATATACAAAGAATGGTTTTAACACGGAAAGCATTGGAATATATGGAGTTGAAGGAAGGTATGTGCGCCGTCACGGAGTTTCATCTACTCGGAGTGAGGAACAGGAGTACTTATAATGGTGAAAGTAAGCCGGGTGCTGCTGCTGTCGCGACCTATTTGGCCCACAAAGTTATTGGCTTGGACGGCACAGGATATGGTGGCATACTAGGCGAAGGATTGTTTACGTGCAGAAGGGTGCCTTCCCCCGAAATAATCTCGTGCCTAGTTTTGAGCTAATCAAACAGCCATTATATGCGAGTAGCTGGCTGCTCACTGGGCTACTATATCAACCAACAAAACTCCGTTCGTCGTTACGCCTTTGAATCGACTTCCCACCGAAAAAGAACGAGATGAAATTGAAAACCAGGTCCCATCGATCGCCGATGACGAAATCGATGCTGCAGAAGATGCTATCGAGAAACAAAAACAGCAGATTCGCGATACGATAATCGGGAGGGCAAACGAAGACCTGATGGATGATCCAGCTGCAATGAAGCTACTCTCTCAACTTGGTTCCGATTTGAATGTTAATGCATTCGCTTGCAACTTCCGAATTAATGCCGGCACAATCGTCAACGACGACGTCTATGCCGCGAATTTCCTTAACCAGCGCATCTTGAGCAAATTATCTGCACCTCCGTCTGGTAATATCAAATCTGTACCTTTCTGGCTCACCTCTACCGAGCTATCTCAGAAGGAATACGGAAACTGTGCAACACATTTCAAGAAACGCCTTGGGCTGCGGGGAGATGCCGACATTTTTGTCCTCCGAAATGTTGTGATGTCACCATTTTCAACCGGGGGAAGATTCATCAGCAAAGTGCTTGTATCCGAGTTTGAGAAGGTGTTAAGAGAAGAGACTGAAGTAAGTATAATGTATCGCGTTTGTTTGCAGGCTCCATGAAATGCTGACCGTGTGTTTGTGAAATTCAGACAGCGATTGATTGGGCAACTGAAAAACCTGCTAAACACAAATTTGTTTTGCAAGGCGTCAACAACAACAATTTATACCTTGTCTACCGGCCGTACTTTCACAATGCCAGTCACCGCAGACAGCTTATTGTCCCTGCTCGACTCCCCGCTTATGCCCTCAGAGTGTATTCCGAGGCCAGGAAAGCGGACCCGTTGGCTGTCTTCATTTTGGAAACGGAAGACTTCTTGCTGTGGTCTGAGATGCGTGGGAACGTTATCCAGGCCAGGATTACTAATATAAATGCAAACAAGCAAGTTGTCAATCCTTCTAACAATTGTAAATGAAGTAGTATTTAATTATTTCTTAGGCCAATCGCCCGGTATGTGGCTGTTACTTTCGCAGACGCTTTGAAAGACCGCTCTCTGCACTCCAGATATCACCAACCAACCTATACATCCAAAACGATGCCTTTCTATATCTATGGTACCCGAAAGAGCGCACATATCGACCACGTCCTACTTCGAGCGCCCAACGTTCAACTTTCAGCCTCACAAATCAAGTTGGATAATGTTAGAACCAAAGATGAGGGAATATTTGAGAGAGAGCTGAAGAGAGGAGCAATTCTACATCTGATTGGAGTCAACGAGGAATCAATGCAACCTTTCTCGGATTCGGAAATTCGGAGACCACATTTTTTCTTCAGGCCCGGGAGTGTATTCCAGTGCTCGATCTTCCGAGACCACAAGATGCCTGACGGCAGTACTCCTAAGTGCAAGCCTCCAGATATAGCTACTCCAATCGCCACTGGGAAGATAACACTCGAGAAAAACATATTTGTGGATATAAACGAACTGAATACCGTCCCTTCGAATTGCACCCCCGACCGACGCCCCCTAAAACGGAAAAGAACTGGGCAGATGCCGGCATGTGCAAATCTCTGAGCTTTTCTCCATGGAAGGATGCGATCAAGCGGTGATGGACTTCCTGGCAGCGACGGACGTCGGGAAGTTCCCGCCAAAACTAGCGGAGGAGCCCGGGCAGGAGGAGCAAGGGCAGGGTTAAAGGTGTTTGGACCGGGAGCGGTCTGTCTCTCGTTTCGTCGATCTCTCTGGTCTCTGTTCGTTTCCTTGTGTTTCTTTCTTTCTCTCTAATCGTGTGCACTTGATTGATTTTCCTTTGTCACAGGGGACGATGGGTAGCAGGTGGGAGCTCCGCCATCTTGCCGGCTCGCCCGGAGGCGGAGGGGGGGTTTTAGGTTCTGTCATACTCTAATTAGAGTGAATACAGTATGAATAAAACAAACAAAACGGAAAAGAACTGAAACTTGAACATATTGTATGAAATCATTATAACTTGGTTGTCTGGTTTCGATCGCGAACTCTCGACTCTTTACAAGGGCAGTACCGAGCAAAGACGGAAAAAAACTTATGCTCGTGCACGGGGATTTTTATTGATTTCAAATTTTTCCATACATCTTTCTAACTTTTTTGTTTTGCAGTTGATTTGTCGAAAGTTGCAGAGTTAGCGTCACTTGGAATTACTTTTGCTGCTTTGCTTGAATGTATTGCATATTATCGTTTGGGGAAGCCGCAGGCAGTCGAATGATTAGTTAGTTGTACCCTGTCTTCCCTTTACGTACTGTCCACTTTTTGTATACTTCTGTATTAGTTGTGAATATCGAATCATTGTGTCCATGAGAAAGCTCCTGAATTTCTAGATATTTTGTGCATATAGTGATAAAAACCACCGTATTTGTTTCTAGACTAGCACACCCCATTCTGGCTACATAACAGAGACTTATGAGGAAGGGCATACATTATTCGTGAAACTTGGGAAGAACCAGCAAATTCGGTAATTTGCTATGCATTGATACCATTATCCTCTGTCGCTGATCATCCCCCTGTTCCCACCGAAGATCTGTAGCACAACCTTGGCAAGCCCAGAAAAGGGGACTGCTGTGCGGCACTAACACGTGTACTGAGCCGTACTTTATCTTAACCACATCCAAACATAAGACAAGCGGAATTTGAAATGTTTTCGTAGCGTAGAACAATCACTAAAGCTGAAAAGCCATTTGGGGGAACGTGCCAAGGAATCCGCAGAGCAACTCTACAATCCAGCGAAGTCATTGCATAAAATCGTCATAGACAGGATGTCATAACAAGCATCATCCAAATCGTTCAAAGATACAAGATATTTGTTGTGTCGTAACTATCGGCCGGGCTACGAGAGTTACATATGTTCCTAATCAAATATGTCGCTAACCTACTCAGAGTATCATGAATCCTTCACAATCAGATACTGTAACAAACCAATCAATCCCCACAGATGTCTTGAGTCACTAGCTACTGAGCCAGTTTGGAATATTTTCTCTTGAATAAATGCCCCCTATTATCTCTTTGGCTATGAACGATCCTTGGAAATTCACCAGAGTCCATTTCCGTTCTCGAAATTTCAGCAAAAGCTAGCTTGCCAACCATGCATAGGTGAAGAGAGTTACAGTCCAACAAATGAGATCGCCAAGTCGATAGGAACATGCCCCCGATTAGGTTAGCGGTCTGCGAGTGTATGGCACCATACTGGGTACTAAAAAGTCCTATTAGTAGTACTAAATTGCCTCTTTAGATAATTGATATACCGTTTAGGCCGCGTTGACCCAATCGGGTGAGTAACCGTAGGGATTTAAGACTTTACCAGAATGGCATGAAACATTACGGATTGGTTATAGCTTTCACCTTGTGGAGCGCTGCATTTGTCGGTACTAATCCACACTATTAGTATCCGAGTAGATACTTCTTTGTTGCTTCTAAACTAGTCTTCCGGATGAATGTTCCGCCACCGTGAGGCATGTAAGACCCTTGAGTTTCTTATTCAAATCGTCTCACGCATTTAACGTCCGCCATTGGGACAAACTCGCTACAGAACAAAGCCATCACTCGGTAAGAAAAAGGTATTTGGCATAATAGTGGGCATTCATGCTTCAAATATCTAATAGTTATACACTTGGTTTGTCCGCTCGAAGCATTCTCATTGGTCGGGTGAACTTGCCGTGTGGCGTGTGTGGCGTATACACAGTGGCAGATACAGTGGCGGATACAGTGGCGGATACAGTCAATGATTCCACCAGTCCGGACGGTCCCAGTCTGGGGTAGGGCTCAGTCCAGTCCAGTCCAAATGGAAGGTTGGACTGGGCTGGACCACAGACTGCCAGTCTTGGACTGGACGGGCTCGGTCTGGATCAGTCCACACACACTTACAAATTCGACATTGTTTCATAGTCAAGTATCACTGAAAACATGACTCATCCTCACATTTGATAACCACTCACCTCTGAATACCCACTCTGGGCGAAATTATGACAGTTCTGTCTGTATATTCGGTACCATCAAGATATATTTCTCCCATTAAAAGACCGATACAGTGAGAAATATACCCTAACCCTGGGCACAGCGCTGGACTGGTCCACGCCAGTCCAGTCCTGGTCCAACAGAATTGGGGACTGGTCCGATCCCGGTCCAAAAACTTCTTGCACTGGACTGGACTAAACCCGGACTGGTCCAGTCTGGACTGGTCCACCCCCGGACTGGTGGAATCATTGGATACAGTGGCGGATATCCACATGTTGACTCAGGATTTAGCCCGAAGACCTACAAGTTGTTAGAAGGCCATCGAAGCTGCTAGAAAGGATTGGAGAGTGCTTGCTAATGCACTGAGTCATTTGTGTAGACTCATTCACAAATTTTCACTTGCCACCCACCATTCACCACTGCCAGCGCCACTCTTACCATCTCCAGCGAACCTCAAATTTCTTAGGTATATAAAGGCATGGATTCTACCATTAGATAGTTTGGTAGACAATCACTTTTGTACGATAGAGAATTCAATCTCTCCCTTTGTACTCGATCGCTCACAACAATACTGCAGACACAGTGGCGGATATACAGTGGCAGATATATATACAGTGGCAGATACACAGGGGCGGATATAATGCCAGATACACAGTACCGGATCAAGATACACCTTCAGAGGGGTGGATACACTGGGGCAGAGACACAGCGGTGGATATACAGAGGCAGAAACAGTGGCGGATATACAGCAGCAGATACAGCAGTTGATATACAACACAGCAGACACAGTGGCTAATCTACAGTAGAAGATACAGTGGCAGATCCACAGTGGCAGATCCACAGCGGTGGATACACAGCGGCGGATACACAGCGGCGGATACACAGCAGTGGATACCAGCGTGGGATAAACAGCAGCAGATACATAGCGGAAGATACAGTAGCAGATATATAACACAGCAGACACAGTGGCAGACTTGGATATACCATGGCAGATATATATACAGTGGCAGATATACAGCCAGGTATACAGTACCAGGTCAGGATACATATTCACAGCGGCGGATATACAGAAGTAGTTCAAGATACACAGCACGATATACACTGCGGCGGATACACAGCAGCGAATATACAGTGGCAGATGACCGACAGCTGATACAGTAGTGGATATACAATCCAGTAGACACAGTGGCAGATACACAGTGGTGGATACACAGCGGCGGATACACAGCAGCACCAAATCAAGATACACAGTGGTGGATACACAGCAGAAGTCTAGGTGATCTGCCTGATATCGCAACAAGTTTACTATGGTTAAATAGGGCTTAATAAGTTGCCGGATCGAATCCTGGAGGCGCCAAAGCCGCCACCGGTGCTAGTATTATATAGGTAGGCCGCTGGTACGCAGTATACGAGCAAAATGGCAGCGCAGCAGCCAATTAGTTCGTTCGCTTTGGGTTTTCGTTTGTGTGATGGTTTAGAATACTATGGGGTTGAAGGGTAGAAGGAGTGGCTCCCACCTAGCCGGTTAGCTGCGGAACAGGGTACCGTCATACAATAGATTGAGTAAATAAAGTATTACTAAACAAACAAAGCATCGCGCGGAAGATATCCCGGTTATGACTACTGATTTGCATTGCTGCAAGGAACCACTATTGTTAGCGGCCAAAAGTATGCGTGCTCTGTAACTATGTCTGATTCAGCAACTACAACCCCACACCTAAACATTTCAAAGTGAGTTACAAATTACAAGCTAGACCTATGCACAAGCTTACTCACAAATGTGCTGCAATTGCAACAGAAAACATAAGAATTGACACTCTTATGGTAGATGTGCCACTCCATAATATTCACGTAATGGCTCAAATTATGCTTGAACTTTTAAAGACAAACATCTCTGTAGACTTCTAGATAGGCTATAGGAATGAAAGTAGAGCTTCATGGAACTTTTATGTATTATGGAGGGTTTTTTGCTGCTTGGATGTTGTGGAAGATGCCGGGACAATTGTAACCCATCCAGAGCATGCATACATTTGGCCGCCAACAAGATATATAAATTGCTAGGTATTGGTTACTGTAGTACTTTGATATGTGATAGCCGGTATTGGCATCCCAGATGTATGGGGCAATGTACGGTGACGCCATGCGTAAGCAGCATTCAATTATCGGCATATGCGGCTGCAATCACCTTTTTTGGATAGCGATCGTGACACCGGCAACTCGGAACAATTATTTCTTGCATAGGTTAAATAATCACATAACACTATCCGTTTCAGATACTCATATAATACCATCACAATACTTGTTTATTAGGGTTATAGTCAAGTCAGATCAAACAACATATGTGTGTTGACGGGATACTAGGCTTTCCCCTTGATCACCAACAGGCATCGTGTGATTGCTTGGCTATTACGTAGGTTGCCACTTTCAGTATAGTTATCTAGTTATCTAGACATTGTGTACTTAAGCTTTTTTCTTTTCTCTTCTCGCTCTTTAGAATTCAGACAATTGATGAGTTCTCCACGCCCACTGCAATACCCGCATGTCAACAATGTGCACCACCCGACGCACGCAATCTTCATTAACCTTGAATGGCTTCAGTATCTCGTAGTAGTAAAAGACGGAAACATACAGTGCTCTATTGCATGGATACGATCCTAACAAATCCCAGCATCAAGTCTTCGGACTATGTTCCGGTAAGGACCCAAACACATTCACCAACAACTTTGTCCTGTCCAGCTTCATCCCTTTCAAATATTGACGTTTGATAAGTCCACGCTTCGCCCATAGTCGCAAAGAAGGTTTCGAAGTGCCCAACAGGAACCGTGTCACGCCTTTCGGCGACGAACTGGTGATACCGGTAACGCTTATCACTTTCGGGTATCCCCACGGACAGAGGGTTTTGCACCATTTCCCCAGGATAGCCATTAACGGAATGAAGTAATCTGTGCTCTGTGTATATCCTTGCGATGGTTCTAGGACGTTAGAGAGGATGTAGGCCATAGCGCAGAAGACGGTGCATATCGGGATCGAAGTGTTGTTGACTTGGACCATATATGGGTGCACCTTACCGGATGCGTTGAGCCGAAAGATTCTTTGGGTTGTGCTGAAAATGTCGGAACGTGTCAGTTTAATTACCAGGACAGATGAATATGAATTACCGGTATGGATCAATAAACTCATCCCACATAATACCCAACTTCTCCCTCACATCCGCCTTCACATGCACACCGACACTCCCAATGGTCCAAACCTTCAGGATTTCATAAATCATGTCCTTGTTTGCCGTATACGCCTCCGTGTACGAAAACTTACTGTATCCTGATGGAACCCGTTGGAACGGCTCGCTGCACAGACCCCCTTTTTTCACTACCGTCCAACGCACGTCTTCACTCCTCCCAGAACCTGTCCACATCCACGTAGAGCCTGGTATTTCGGACATAAGATCCTTGCAGTCTAGGCATGGTCCCAAGAGCTTAATGGAAACATTGATTTTGCCGTCTTCAGCAATTGATTTGACACGGCAGAGACTGTCCGTGTAAGCGGCAAGGCTGCGAACTTCTGTTGTAGTGGGTCCATTCTGCGAAGAAATACTAGCCACGACCGCTGTGGGGATAGTCTCACTACAGTTGCCGTGTCCGAACCGTTTATGTACCCACGGTGATGTGATTGGGGGGGGGATGGATAGAATGGAAGCTCGGTTATGCATGTTGGTGGCGACTGGTAGCGGCGGCGGTGGAGTCGGTTGTATGTATGTCGTTCGACGATTGCTATGAGAGACCGCCACAGAAAATCAGCAGTGAATAACATAGTTGTTAGAGTGTGTGTAGAATACCCCCTGCCTGTGTTCAACTCCCGCAACCTCAGATCTCGCTCTGCGTTGGTTATGTCTCGATGCTGACCCAAAAACCTTTGTGCAGCAGGAAGATCATTGATATACCGGACTCTCAGCTGCTGGAAAATGGCCCTTCGCCTGTAGTTTGCAGGTGGGTTGGCTAGAAGCGGTGTGAAATTGGCTATTTCAGTCAGCAGGGATTCTAAGACGGTGAGTTTGATCCCTTAGAGAGTAGATGATATTAACAGTCTATGCGGATTCATCATATCATTCAGTTGAGATCGGTTGAAAAGTTTCTTTGAATCAGTTTGGGCGGGGCAGCTCTAAATTTTGTGCCAGGCCAGGATAAAATAGTCGTAAAAGGATACGAAAACTATAACGATTCCTTCCGACTGAGAATATCTTGAGCTTCGTTGCCCGGAAAATATACGTCGCACCCGAAAACGGGTGTGCGGAATTCATCGCGGTAGTTGCCAATCAGAAGGTTGAACTTTGTGGTGTAGGATGTGTTGGCACTGGATATTGGACTGAATGGTAGGGATATTTTTGTGCGTGTATCAGCAATACATGCCGATTGGAGTTCTGCTTGTGTGGAACGGTTGGCAGTACAAGGCGCCATTTTCCTTCGTGTAAAAAGTTAGAGCAGTCTGATCATACACACCTAGCATCAAACCTGAAGAGCGGGGAATGCAAGCATTTAGCTTTCTGCAATACAAGATTTTGTTTGTTGCTCTCGTACATGCCCATTTCACCTCGCTCGAGTTCGTCGCGATGCGAAAAAAGAAATTCTAGGATACGAGAACATGCATGCACCGTGCTTAGACTTTATGCGGTATTTAGTCTGAATAACACAAGTAGTTATGAATAGATTCTACTTTACACTTTTCCTATACAAAAAAATACATAGGAAGGATAAGTTGAGCAGATCTGGAATTACGTGGCCCCCGCTTTTCAGCGGCGATCGCGATGAGTATGACGCCGGGGTAGCGGGTCCACATAGTGTATTTCAAATACACCTGATAACATAGTCACTGTGTAAATTGTAGGCGTTGGAATTCCCAGGCATCGAAATTGCTCGATGTCATGTAGTACCAAGAATGTTCACTTGCTTAAAACTGGTTCACGTTGCGACATAGGAATCGTGCTGCTTTGTTGTTCATATGCACACGTTGAGTCTTTCCTAATTGAACGCCGGTAGAACTTACAACTGCCAAATCCAAACCGGTATGATGAACGTAGCAAGGGTCAATCGATTAGTTGAACATACAAGCTACATATTCGATGTTTCAAAGTAAGTGCCATCAGCCTTCCGATTAATACCTCCACTGCGATTCTTATTGCTCCGGAACTTCTCCGGGCAGGGCGTGACAACTGTTTAGCGGTGGCTATGTGTCCTGTACTTAGCGCTGGTGGTGCAAATCCGGCGCTTCTTTTCCAGTTCGTCCTCTAAGCTGCCATATAAAAAGCTAGCTCATAGCACCTACAAGCGACATAGATGGTATGGCAGTGCAATTATCTTGTACTGTGTAACAGAAAAATATTGATGGAGAGACGGATACCAACAGGTACATGTTTGCCGGCCGATGTCGCGGTCAAGGGGCCGGAATGGTTGACCGGGGTGAATGCAAGGGCTGGGGTTATCAATGGTAATTGATTTTGTTCGGAACGGGTGTTGTATTGCATTGAGCGCTGTTGTGATAAGGATCAGTGTTTTTAAACTGCCAGGCCGGGCTTGGCCGGGGTTTGTGGTGGCTTTTAAGTGATGGCCGGCCGGGCTTGCGGGCTTTTCCGGCCGGGCTGCAGGCTTTTCCGGCCGGCTAGTTAAGATAAGTTCTTGAGTACGGTATCGCAAGATCTGAGCGATCGGCCGGGTCATATCGATGCGATATCTGCAAGCTTCTGCAGGCTTTTCTGGCCGGCCCCTGCTCGCGCAGGTTTTTGGAATGGAGGCCGCTAAAAAGACGGCCGGCCTGCCGGGCCGCTTATGAACACTGATAGGAATAGGGTATATGTGTGGCTCTATCTATCATCACGTGTAGAGGGAAACAAAGTAACCTCAACCGGCCGTTACCACTCATCACTCGAATCGAGACGTGGTCATGCTGCGTATCCGGTTGCAAGAGTGGCAAAGAGTCGCGAAGGGACACCGGCATACCCGAAGATTTCCCCGAAGATTCTCTGTACATATAGCTGTACCATAATCTATGCACACTTTCTCTCCTCTATAACACAACACTGCTGTTGCATATTTAGACTGTCAGACTTCAGTTCGTGTCAGATGGATGACTAGATTCAGTTGAATATATGTATATCTCGATGCGTATACCTGGATAAAGGTATATGCCGTGGCATATAGGAACTACTGTATATGTATGGAATTCCCAAGCGTAGTTAGATAGATACAAGATCATTACAAGCAACACTTGCTGTTGCTTATACCAGGGGAGAAACGCATGCGTGTATTCTATACAGAGTGAAGAGAGGAGACAGACTCGACATATCCAGAGAATCATCGGATATATCTTCAGGAACGCAGTTGCCACACTTTGTCACATTTGCCACTCGCGTACTCGCCGCTCTTGCCACCGGATATTCAACACTTGTGATATCTCTTGCAGGGGTGGACGACACTATGGTCGCCTGAAAGACAGTCAAGAGGAAGATTGCGACACTTCGGAAGTTTCCTGTCTTCCTCCGACAGAACTGAAATCCTTCGGTCAACAGTCTGATTTGCATGCAAACAACACCGCTATCCCTCTCCAAATTAACTACTCTAGTCACGAGGGTAGACGTTGAAATGGTCCCCCCACTCAGTAGGCCTTACAAGGCCCGACATCGTAAGGCTTTACTTAAGATTGATCAGGGCGTCCAGTCCTTGTCTTCCAAAGAACATAGCCCTGCCAGGGGAGACGTAGTCACCGGAACTTGCCATTACATTCGGTGTAAGGTTAGCTCCAAAATCCAGCTCCGTTTGGAGCTCAGCACAAGAACGTAGAGACGCATTTACAGCGCCGCAACGGTAATCGTGGTAGCTACAGGGCTGTTGGGGCACTGTCGGCGTGGTCATACTTTGATCACTCGGTCATGAGGTTATCACTCTTGTTACTTTGGATGCTACTTTGACTTATAGATTTACTGATCTCTCGAGGCCTGAAGGCCCGTATATATACAGACTTGACTCCCATATCCATATCCATATTCGTCTCCATATCTATATCCGTTTGCATATCCGTTTGCACTAATACGAGCCGCACTCCTGAGGCATATCTTCATACACCAACTGCATATCAAACGAGCCTGAGCTGTGAGGCTCACGATGCAGGTACACATGCAACAAAGACACTCAAGGCCTACATTGAAACGAACTTGGTGAACGACTTCATCCAACGAACCTCATCACTGACTCCAGCCCCAATCCTCGTCGCGAAATATGCAGACGGAGGCTTACGCCATTGTGTCGATTACCGCGTTTTCAATAAGGTCACTGTCAAGAACCGATATCAGATACCTCTCATCGAGGAAATTCTGGACCGTGTGTACAGAGCCCGGATTTTCCCAAGCTTGACCTTCGCGGAGCATATCACTTTCAGGCATCCAATAGTCCGTCCCGTCCATCCAAGGTCTTGCCCGTGACTGGACTAAAGTTATCGGGGCTTAAGATTTTACGACTGGACAGACCAGGGCACTCCATGGCAAGACTACACGACTGCAGGCCCTACAGTCGAATAATTGGCCCCCACACAGAAATTGATATTCGATTTAATGAAGCTTAAAATCCCCGTTTCGGTGCAAGTCCATCTCGGCTGAAGATTGTACCGGGATATGGTGTTCCAGAACTCTCACTCCCAAGCCGGATATACTATAGCCAGTGTTCCTAAGCGGCCAGGCCGGCCTTAGCGGCGGCTTTCAAATGAGGGCCGGGCCGGGCCTGGCGGCTTTTCCGGCCGGCCTGGCGGCTTTTCTTGGCGGCCTGCAGGCTTATCTTGGCAGACTAAGCCTAAACAGAATATTTTGTTTACTAAGAGAGTCTCCAAAGTACGAAACATAAACCATATCCAACCCAATCATCGTAGCCCTGCCATTGCCGTATTCCATCCATCAACCAGGCCAAGGCGTATGCAGGCCGATGCAGGCTTTTCAAACCACGTGCAGGCCGGGCGGCCGGCCGGGCGGCTTCTGACCCAGGCTGGGCCGGGCCGCCCTTAGCGCAGGCTTTCAGAATAGAGGCCGCTAAAAAACCGGCCGGCCGGCCGGGCCGCTTAGGAACACTGGTTTCACATAACCTTAAACATGGCCTTTTTGGGCATGACTGATTGTCGTCGATCTCTGGTCATTGGTTTTAGGAAGGTGTATGTATAATTGCGGTCGTTCAGTGCTCATTCCGTGACTACCGCAATAGCTATTTGAAGCTCTAGAAAGGTTGCGTTCTGCATACCTGCGTAGCATCTATTGGTGGCAGCTTCTAACGAGCATGTTTACGCGAGCATCTTTGTACTGCGGTGCCTCTGCAATCCTAAAATGTCAGTCCCGTCTGACTATCGAGATTGTGTCCGTTTGGATGTTATTTTATCACCCACCCGAATGCAAGCGCGGTGATGGTACTGCAGTTTAGGGACACGATAATCATCGCGCCAAGGACCGTCGATTGAGGAATTATGGATACCGCTGGGAACAAGTGCTGCAAGAGACTGAAGATCTCGAAAGTCCCCCTCGTCAGATACATGGGCATGATACCAAAGGACTGCAAAAATAAGAGAGGAGTTCCAAGCGAAGAATAAAAACCTGGCGATCCCGGCACAGGCAGTGGCACTCGAACACTCGAACAATCAGACAGAATGCATAACAGAGAGATAAAGGCTTCCTCGGTGGTCTTTCTGGTGAAGGGGAAGACCGTGGCAAAAGACTAGCAGAGACTGTGATTAAGGCAGCGAGAGTACGGTACCCAGTCAAAATATTCACGAATGCCGGACCCGAGAACAAACGCGGAGGGTGGGGCCATATCGAGAGCAAAAATCCCTAACCCAAGGCCACGTGATGACCGCACTCCAAATCCCGTCCAACAGCTACAAAATCTGTTCATCAGTGAAGACATTCTTGATCTTCAGAAAATGCGTGTTCAGTATCCAGAGTCCATTCCCATTGTAAGTGGGCTTCTTCGACTTCCGACTTACCTTCTCCGGCCCGGGTTCCCTTCTGGTACCGTTGCAGTCTCTGCTCACTTTAGTAACTGTGATAAAGGAAACGTAACTCTTTCATATTTCCTTATGATACTGGGAGAAATTCACGAATCAAAGTAAAACTACACATCTCGGATAGACTATGGAGTCCAGCAGTCTTCAATCATTGAGATACTGTCTGATTCAATGCCGACCCCCTCGGAGCTAATAACAAATCTGAGGAAGCCGACCACCGAGACTCTGAATTGGCACTTCTCGGCTTTTCAATAAAGCCCGAACTCTGGTAACAGTTCCAGCACTTTTCGTAAATGCTCTTCGTTCCCCTTTTCATTAGTCCAAAAATATTAGGACGTAGTCACTGTAATACAAGGTGAAGTCATCGATGTAAGGCCGTAAGCAGTCTTCAATGCAGACCTGGAAGGTCGCTAATGCTGAATCAAGCCAAAGGGCATAACTCGGTATTTGAACTGGCTGTACTAGGTTCTGAATGCCGTCTTGTACTCGGCACCTCCTATGATGCTGATGAAGTGATCAGGGTTCCCCAGTGTTCTCAACCGTCCGTCCAATCGTAGGATGGAAACGGTGCCGTCATTTTGGAGCGGGACGGACGCAGGAGACGGCTGGGGACGGAGTGGTGCCGTCCCCGGCAGTCATCTATCGACATCCATGGATGTTTCTTAGTGTTCATAACAATTATATAAACTCGTTACAATTATCCTGAACCTGAAGCAAGATCCTTCAGCATCTGCTCCATCCGTACCATATTTAATTCCGTTGTCCCAAAGATTAAGCCCTGCTAATATTGAAAAAGAGCATGTGAATCTTCAATCTCTTTATACATGATTTTCACCTCCACTCAGCCTCAAGTGTTGAGATCAATCGAGTACGAATAGAGATATTGAATTGACTATCGTACAAAAGTGATTGTCTAAAGAGCAAAGAGAGAGAAAGACAGGCAACTATATATGGGAAAGAAGAGGGCATACTCGGCGAAGCCGAGTATCACATCCGGAGACCGATGCCGGGCATCACTGCCGGGGCTAGCCCTACTCCTCGGCATGGGGGCTGGTGGCGGCCAATGGGGGCCGCAAGCCACCGGCCTCATGCCCGCAGCGTTAGGCCGAAAGCCACACAAGCCATTGGGCCAAATCCCGTGCCAACATCAAGAACAGATGCACTAGTGATACACGAACTACAAATAGAAGCATCCATTTATATGCTTTGGCGCACGCTCTCAGGACTCAATTAGGCTTCTTCTAAATATATATTGTAACCGCCCGATGACGGCCGGGGACGGCGGATGACTGCCGGGGGACGATGAAAACACCGCCCCCGGTGGATATCGACCGTCCAGCCCTCATTGGTATGTTCAGACGGGACGGACTGTAGTAGTGCCATCCCGTCCGTCCCGGCATCATTTAGGACGGCACAACCGTCCCCGTCCGTCCAGATTACAGTCTTTCGGGGCCCGACATCGTCGTCCCGTCTGGGGCATGAGTATGGAGGGACCGGTACGTTCCGGGCAGAAATCTTTAGGACTAGGGCTCGGTACAGACGACCGCAGTCTTGACCAGTGTCCGCTATAGTCAGTGTTCCTAAGCGGCCCGGCCGCCCGCCCGGCTTTTTAGCGGCCTGCACGTGATTAAAAAAGCCTGCATCGGCCTGCATAAGCCTTGGTCTGGTTGATGGATGGAATACGGCAATGGCAGGGCTACGATGATTGAGTTGGATATGGTTTATGTTTCGTACTTTGGAGACTTTTTTAGTAAAGGCAGCAGAGAATCTTTCGAACAAAATATTCTGTTTAGGCTTAGTCCGCCAAGAAAAGCCGCCAGGCCGGCCGGTAAAGCCGCCAGGCCCGGCCTGGCCGCTTAGGAACACTGGACACATCTCCGGCTGAGACCTGTATATGCAATACGAAGCATTCTCATTGGTTGACAGGTGGTGCATACCTACATACTGTGGCTGATGTGGCATTCTCATTAGTTGATAAGTTGATATATACTTAAGTACCTATTTATAAGCTTACTGTGGCTGGTTGTGGCAAAATAATACGTGAAATCAATCTCAGTATCGTTCGTCCAATTAAGTCCACGAGTTTCACCCCGATCACAAAGTGCTCTATACTCCCAGACTCGCTCGATTACATGCTCCTAGCAGCAACTAACTCCCCAGCGGCAATTGACTCCCAGCGGAGATCAACTCTAACTAATGATCAATTTAAGCTATAGTTGACTAAATGCTCCCTGAAATGCCAGACTCCACCTTTCCCTCTCCAAAGATATAAAACTAATTCCTGGGGGCTGGGTCATAGTGTACATATAATCGATTGCCGCTGGGTGTTATTTGCCACTGGGAACTGATCCTCGCTGAGAGTAGATCGCTGCTGGGAGTCGGTCACCGTTGGGAGCGTGTAGTCGATGCTGCTGAGAGTTGTCCCTCGCTGGGGTCGATCGCTGCAGGGGAGTATGGAGTCGAGCGTACTTAGCACCATGATGTCAAGCGCCCATGGGTGGATGGAGTCGAGTGTGCCTGGCAGGCATCTCAATAGTCCGTCCCGTCTGGGCAAGCTTCCGACTGTAGATTTTGGGGTGCAGAACTCTGGACCGTTAGAGACCAGGGGAAATTTTCCTTGGACTAGACCCCTACAGGGTCGGTAGTCTCTGTGGCATACAGATTAAACTGTGAGAAGTGGTCGAAATCATGATATTTTATCCCTTCGCCGGTAGCGGGCCCACGAAAGGGCCCACTTTCGCGAGCGCTGTGCCTTGTCGCTTATAACACAGCCACCCACTTAAACTCCCCCTTAGAATATTATGAATTGAAAGATAACTTGTAGAAGCTTCTATTTGTGAATTCTTGTGGCAGTGTGACAAGTTCTGTGGTGCTGAGTTGCATATAAATAGCAGTACTTTGGAGATTGTGAGAGTACCATCCTCCAGCCCAGCAGCAACCACCTTCCCACTTCCCATCTACCACACCACAACAACCATGAGCAGAGAAGCCCTCAGACCTC
>Ga0307515_10004554_pt1 | contig 28564 bp, 11 predicted proteins | sample 17_EM_MG_FD_194513 | JGI IMG/M metagenome (GOLD analysis project Ga0307515, IMG submission 194513) | Populus trichocarpa ectomycorrhiza microbial communities from riparian zone in the Pacific Northwest, United States - 17_EM | ecosystem: Host-associated > Plants > Roots > Unclassified | place... | reverse complement strand
CCTACATCCCGTTTTTCAAGTGGAGGGCCACCTAGCCATTTCTCATTTGTTACTGGTAGATGCAGCACCAAGCGCGGTTTAATATGAGTGTATCGCGCCAGCACTCCGCAGGGAAAGACTCCCAAGCCGGGTGGGACCCACCCCCTTGTGCAACAAGCTCGGGGGCTCCCTCCATGGGGACCCATCACCTGGCCCCCACTTTTCCCGCAGCGTTTGCTATTAGATCACCCCCGCACACGCCGCGCCTCACCGCAGGCCGCAGCATCCAGGGGCCCGCATGCCGGGAGGGTTATGACAAAAGTCCGTGGCCGTTTTTTATACAGAGTGTGGCATCTCTGTGAGGGAAAGGCTCCCTAGGCAAGACTAGAGCCGGTCCCGCAACGCCCTTAACACAAACCCGTGCCAGTGATGCGGTGCTTTCCCAGCTCCAGACTTTCACCCAGTTTCAAGTGAGGGGACACTGACCAATTGAGGGGCGGTGTCTACCCCAGCATGCAACAGGCAAGCTTCGTGGACCACCGTGGTGGGGCACGCAATGTCCAAGGCATCCGAAAGATGCACCACAACACAGATGGGGGAAAGGAAAGGACGTCGTCCGGATGTGTCGTCCGTCGTCCGAGGATGACGGTTTACTGCACTGCCGTCCCTACTCCTGAGCAGAGGGGCGGGGGCGCGCTGTTTCCAGACGCCCCAGCTCTACTCATGAAGGGGATGCCATATGCCCTAACAGCACGTCCGACAGGGAGAGGACTCCCCTGCGCACGGCTGGTCTGGCTAGGCCGAGGCCCCAACGTTTGGGGACGGCTGGCTGTGCACACGGTGCTGTAAAATCCTCGGTCTAGGGGGTGGGACAGAGGGTCGCATGCACTCTAAGCTGCAGGGACTCGCTAAGCCCAACCGTCTGTCCATGCCTAGACCCGCAGGGGAATGCCCGAGGGCGATCAATAGCGAGCCACAGGCCGGCCACATAGCGTGAAACGAAAGGGGAGGAACTCACCGAGCAGGGGTCCCCAGGGTATACGAGGGGGACCGAAAAAGAACGGCCGGCAACGCGTGGCCGCGGGCAACATAACGCACTGCCTACACGAGGCAGCCAGCGGAAGGCCAGAAAAGCGGAAAAACCCGCAAGAAATAGGGGGGAGCGACGCACCAGAGGCTCCAGGAAGGCGGCCAGACTCAGCAGAGTTCAAGAAAGAAAGCCCAAACGCCGGGCGCTGCTCGAGGCAGCGCCGGCCAGGGCGCGCCGTGGACAGCGACGACCGAAAAACGGCGACGACGAGTAGTGAGCGGCAGGGGGCCAGCGCCCAAGGTCAGCTGTAACCCCCAGCCAGGTGCCCAAGACCACCATTTGCGTCTCAGAGAGAAACTTACCGCTTGGAACTGCGTGGAAGTTGTGGCCGGGTCCAAGCTCCTTGATTTATTATTATTATTATTATTATTATTATTTTTGTGGGTCAGGGAGGCGGTGCTGCAAACTGATACGAGCAAGCTTCTGTACCAGGGCCCCGCGCCGACGAGGGAACCGACCTGCTCTCTAGAGCTCTCCCTACCATCACCTGCAGGAATCTGGTTTAAGACCCCGTTGCCTGTTGGAGGCGCCAAGACAGCTTCTCAAGGCATCGGATTCCCGAAGGAGTCTGCAGCCCAAAGCTTCCGAGGCCGGGAGTGCGGGGGTCGCCCTTGGCGCAAAGAACCAAGGGAATACCCGCTAAACCTGCAGGGGGCCTCCTGTCCGACATGGGCAAGGTAGCTCCGCGCCGCGGGTGGCGAGGAGCGCCGTACCGGACCGCCCTTAAAGAGTTTAACGTCCCCCTTAGGGATCCGCCAGGGACCCAGGGTCAGGAACCCCAGGCACGAGGCAGAACCCCAGATTGGCCGCCGTACCACTGGAGTGGATCCAGCGTGAGCAAGCTTCTACACCGGGGACCAGCGACCATAGGACGACCAAAAGGTTAATGAGACGACGAGGCATGTGCCAGACGGGGTGTGCCGGCCTCGCAACGGGCCCCCCTTCAGAAACAGGGCCATAGAAAGGCCCAGAGACTATACTGGCCGGCAGCTGAGGCTGGCCGGCCGCACCCTGGGCACAGAGCAGCAGGGCAAACGCGGGCCTCAACCCACGACGGGTACCGTCAAGGCCTGTAAAATCGCCCTACCCCGCCTGCTGAGTCCCCCCCCACCGCGCGCACGTATCCTGCCATGCTTCGTGCCACCGCCCTCTCCCAGCACGTGGGAAATGGGCGGGGGCAACTTCGAGAGGTCCCCAGCCTGGACTATCGGCCGAGGTCCGTTCCTGGCTCCCGGTACCGCCACAATCAAACCGCCACCATCCGCCAGCAGGGCGCGGAGCGTCTCCACCTGCCTTTCCGGTAGGAACCGGAAGCTGGGCTCATTGGCCTCCTTCATCCGCCACTTCCATATAGCCCAAAAGAAGCTACCAATCACCCACTCCCGAGCCTTCCTAGAGTCGGAGAAAGCCTTGTTAGGCTTGAGCACGGCCTTGGTCGGCTTGATCGAACCCTGCTCCACCCTCCGAAGAGCAAGCAGGGGATACCAAGGGGAGGGCTTCCAAGAGTCCGGATGGAGAGACTTGTGATAAAACGCAGGAGACACCTCTCTCAACCTATCATGCAGCACCTGCTCAAGTGCAGACAGATTATACCGGACACACCCCAGGAGGATGTGGTCAAGAGACAACTCCACGCCACAAGGGCACGTACGTAGAAGATCGCGCTTACCCTTGTAACGACGCCCTATGGCTTGCGCACCATTCACCTCTCGCCACAGGGTCTCCCTAAACCCGACCGGCACATTGATGGTCCAAACCGCCGGCGCGTAGGTATCCACATCCAGATAAACCTCAAAAATCCGGGCCATGGAAACGACCCACCTGTCGCAAAAGGGGGTCGACTTCCAGGAGGACAGGGGAGGCGAGACCGACTCCCTGATCACTAGGCTAGTCAGGTAAGATACGGGTTGATGCGCCAGGACAGGTTGGTGGTCCACCCAACCATCCGGCGTGTTCAAGGCCCAAAGATCGTACGGCCGACCCGAGACACGACCTTCATTAGCCAGGGAATCCGCTCTGTTATTCCAAGCGTCAACCCCATGCGCCTTGGCCTTGACAAACTCGACACTCCCAGCGTGACCACGCAACAGGAACAGAAGATGCTGAAAGAGGGGAAGGGAAGAAGCGGATTGCCCCACCCGGGGGAAGTCGCCCCACCCATCCCGTTCCATGGCCAGCAGACCACCGCCTATAAGCCCAAGAACATAGGCGGAATCTGTATGAACCACCACGTGGTACCCTCGCCAAGCCGTCAAGCACAAAGCAACCGCGGCCACCTCTGCTATGTTGTTGGTTAAGGGGATCCCCACCAAGGACACACAATCGTATATCTCCAGGTCCGAGACCCAACCCGCGCCGGCAGAACAGTCCTCCTTGCCGTTATTCGCAGCCGACCCGTCCGTCCACACGTGGAAGACACCACCATAGACCGGCCCTCGCGCCAGGGGCACGGTCCGGAGACTGTTGTCGTACGCCAAGACATTACTCCTGCCCAGGCCTCTCGCGGTTCGCACAGCATCCGTGCGGCGGGCCAGCAGCGAGTAAGGCTTCGTGAAGACGCGAACACACCCCAGAGGGCCATCCACCTTAGGCCAAATCCTCGCCGACCTACTATAGGTCCTAACCAGCGGCTTGGGTGACCAGTTAGTGCGGAACAGCTTGCGGCGAACCACCCCTCGCGCTGTTCGGCAAAGCTGGCACGCGGCATCGCCATCCCGCACATCAACCAATTCACCCACCAGGGGTGATTCATGGACCAAAAGGCACCTGCCGCCTTTCTGAGAGGCGCCCAGCGGCGCAGCAGGGTGGTAGAAAGCCGGCATAGCTCGCCTCACATTCAAGGGAGGAGCCTGACATCTCAGATCCAGGCCATACTTCTTGGCTGTCAAGAACGCTTGCTGCAGCCGAGGTTCGAGCACGGTGGGCCTTGTGTAGGCTCTCTGCAAGAAAGGGTTTAAGCCAGTTATCTCGGCCGATTTGTTAGTAGAGGAGGCCATCCGCAAGCCTGCCCAAGTCCACTCCTTCCATAAGACCCGTTGCGGACCTGTTACCAATTGGGACAAAAACCGCAAATCATATGCCTCCTTCCTATGGAACAGGGAGGGGCAGTTCAAACCCCCCTCCTTCAAAGGCGCAGCCAGGGTATCAAACGGCATCGTGGAGAAGGAGCCTCGCACAAAGTTCTGGATTTGCTGGCTCATCTTCCTGAGAGTAGAGGACGGGATGCCATTACCATCCAACAGGTGGTAGCACCTGGACTGAAGGAGGGCCTTGGCCAGAAGGGCTCTGTTCTGCACCGACGCGCCAATGGCCCGCCACTGCGTCATCAGGCGCGTGTTGTGCCGCGCGATCTGGGCCCACCTAGGTGCAGCCAGATCGGGGGCAGCCACCCAGACCCCCAGGACCCGCAGGGGATCCCCAGGAGGTAGGACATACGCCCCCGGGAGCAGGGACCCTCCCATGGTTTGCCCATCGAAGCAGGCTTGGACGAAAGCCTCAGGGCCCAGAGGCTTGACATCCGTCTTCTCAAGGTTGAATTTAGACCCGATCGCGAATGACGTGTCAATCAGGCAAGACGATAGCAGAGGGATGTCATCCGAGGTAGACAAAAACAGGTTAACATCATCCGCATACAGCATCACCTTCGCAGGACGCAGGCCTCCAACACTAATGCCTTGGACAACCTGGCGCAGTCGCATGGCAAGAGGCTCTATCGAAAAATTAAAGAGGAGGCACGAGAGAGGGTCCCCCTGCCTCACCCCTCTCCTCAACTTGAACCAGCCACTGTACCCACTATTAATGCGTACGCGGGAGCGGCAGTTGGGCAGGACATCCTGAACCATACCAACCAGGCACCTGGGCAAACCCATACTCTTCATCACACGGAGGAGCCAGCTCTGGTCCACCCTATCATAAGCCTTCGCCTGGTCCAGGCTCACCAGGTAGCCCGCCGTCCCAGTGGAGCCGCACGCGTGGGCGACTGCTTGCGCCAGTCGGGTATGGTCGCTCATGAGTCTACCGGGCACAAAGCCTATCTGGTCCTCATGAATCTTACTCACTGCCCAGGGCGCGAGCCTAGCGTTCACCAAATTAGTGTACATCTTACAATCCGTGTTCATGGAAGATATAGGCCTGTAATTGGAGACCAACGTCGGGTCTCCTTTTTTGTAGAAGAGGCTGACGTTAGCATCCTTGAACCCACACCTGGAGGACCCCCGAGTCCGCACGTCGTTTGCCACGTCCCGGAACACACCCCAAAAGGTGGGGGGGGGATCGGGGCTATCACCGAGGCCCTGCAGCATGGCGTGCAGCTTCTTCCAGAAGTCGTACGGAATGCCGTCGGGGCCCGGGGCAGTATTCGGCATTTTGTCTTGGAGGGCCAAGACCTCGTCGTCAGTGAAAGGCCCTACCTCGAAGTCCACCGGGCCGGGCAGTCGCCCATAAGCCTCACCAACCTCGAGGAGGAGAGCGTCCTGAGCCTGGGCCCTGTCAGCCACCAAGGGCTCCGGTCTATGCAGTTCTTTGAAATAATCCCTGGAGACGCCTGCCATGTGTCGTAAGTCCGACCGCACCGACACCTCCGTAGGCCTCCGCAGCCCAGCCACCGAGACAGACGCCCTGCTGCCCCGCTCGTCCGCTTCTTTATTCAGGGAGAGATTGTACCACTCCGAGGTGTGCTTTTCAGCCATCCTCCGCATCTTCCGGAGGGCGTTTAGCCGCAGGGACGAAGCCTTATCGTCCAGCATGTCAGCCACCGTCCTGGTCTTCGGCTGGGTCCCATTAGACTCAATTCGCGCTGCACCCCTCCCCGGAGGGCTGGCAAGCACCGGCACCTGCCAAGGCGAGGAGGGGTTAGGGCGGAAGCACGTCCGCGGGGCAGGGGGAACATCATACTTGGGGATGGCAGCCCTCCACTGCGCCGGTTTCCATTCCTTGGGCGGACGCTCACGCTGCGCTAAACCCCTGACTGCATCCCATATCTCATCTGGGGTGAGTTCTTCTCTGCGGACAGCGTCCCTCCAGTACTTGGCCGTCTTCCGCCTAAACGAAGTGCGCTCTGCCAGCCCTAAATGTAGGACAATCTTTTTGAAAGCCGACCACCTCTCCAGCGTGGTCCCACCGCCCTGAGCCATGTCCCGCCAGGCGACCAGAACATCAGGCCAGAACGTCTTACTCTTGCCCAAGCCATCTAAGTCCAGGAGCCTAGGGGCTGGCACAGCAACCTGGACCGTGGGGTCAGTAACCAACAAGTCCGACACCACCACCCTGTGGTCAGACCAGTTCGTAGAAAGAACGCTAGGGGGCTCAGCGGCCCAACCGCTATGGGGTATATACACCCGATCCAGCCTGGAGAACACTTTGTGACGTGCCGCGTTCTTCGAGTACGACCATCCCCTCGGGCAGGGTCCAAGACCCGCGGCATCGTGGAAACTGCATAGTGCACTGACATCAGAGAATATCTCCAGCAGCAGATCCATCCTGGGATTAGGCGGGGACATCGGGCTGCGGTCGCCTGGATGTTCCACAAAGTTCCAGTCACCCGCAGCCACGCAACCGGACCAAGTCCCCCCAGGGAGAGAGGCTACGAAGGCCGACAGGCGTGTCCTCAGCTCCACATAGAAGTCCACCAGGGAATTAACCCCTTTGGCGTTATTCGCATACACACCGAGAAGCCAGAAGGACTCTCTGCTCATCCTGTGACTCAGGTGCAAGAGCAACGCGAACCCGTCGATCAAAGTGACCTGTTTGTTACAGGCCCAGCCTCCAGCCGAATGGGCCACAACTGCGACCCCAGCTCGCGCCTCCGGTAGGGAGGTGCACCCCAATACCACCCTCCCCCTCGAGAGACCTATGTCATCACTATGGGTCTCCGTCAGGACCAACAGGTCCAACTTCTCCAGAAGCATCAGCTGCTCCACAAAGGGGGCCTTGGGGACCAGCTTCCCATCCTTATTAGCCATACGCCCACACATATTCCACGTGGCCAACCTGAATTTCCTATCTCTCAAATGTATACGAGGCGCACGAGACCTTGCAGTCGGCGTGGTCCCTGAGCCATCTGGAGGTGCCCCCGCACAACTTTCGGGCTCAGGGCTCGAGCCTGCTGTCGTATCAGGACGCGGATTACCTTTGGTTCCACCGGCGCTCCGTTGTGACGCCGGCAGGAGGGGGTTTTCGCGTTGCTGGCTGTTTGAGACACCGATGGCCCCCACGCCCACCGGGAGGGTACCCGCTGTCCCCCCGCCGTCACCGTCAGCCCCTCGGCTCTGAGCCGGGTGGCCAACAGCCTTTGCGGGATATCTTGAAGATGCGAGTTTGTAGTCCATGAAGCTAGGAAGGGGGAGTGCCCCGGAAGTGACCTGACAGAAGGAAGAACGCTAGATGAGAGGCGCGCCGGGGGGGCAGCTGACCACACCTCTCCATTATCGGCACCAGGCCAGTACAAGTCATAAGAAACACGCACGGACATACAGGAAATACCTCAAGCAAAGAAACAATCGCCGCACAACGGGCCGCGCCAAACGCCACAGGAGGCGTCGCGTAGACATACATGGGGCCTGCACGTCGCCCTTGTACCTAAGGTCAGACAAAAAGGAAAAAAAGGAAACCGAACCGGAAACCAAGCCACAAACCACTCGAGTTACTCAAGCAAGAGACCAAAACCGAGACCAAGCCAGAAACCTTCCGAGTCATCGCAGAGACAGGGCCGGGACCTACTCCTCGCCCTCCTCCTCCTCCTCCATGAGCTCACGCTCCGCCTCTATTTGGGCTTCTATGTCCGCGCCCTTCTTCGCAAGGCGAATAGCCGCAATCTCCGCCCTCTTCTTCTTCTCCGCCGCTGCCTTAGTTTGCGCGCGAGTTGGCACCTTCTTAGCAACCTTGGTGCTTGACTTCCCAGTCACCCTTGAAAAAACAGGGTGCATGCCCTTCCCTTTAGCCGTTGGGACGATGCTCGAATAAGCACTCTTAGCGTCCGCGGCGCTTATTCTCGAGCCCGTTGGACTATTGGTATCTTCTCTAGCCTTCATGTTGGTGCTAGCCCACGCGGAGAGGTGGATGTTGCGGTCATTCCATAGCTTCCGCCGGACCACCGGGAAAGCCAGGAAGAGGGGCATCACGGCAAAGTACATAGAGGACGAGCCAGAGACCCGGATGGCAAGCCACGCAGCTGCCGGTGGGGATATGTATCCGTCCGAAAGCAGAACCTGCAGGATTGTGGTGGCCGCATCCCTAGGGTCGTCCTGCCCGCAAGGGACCGCGGGGCCTGCAATCGCCTCTATCGCACGGAAATCCGGCTGCGCCTTCAGAGTCTTGATCGCCTTCACAAAGCCAGCCTCGTCTGCGTTCCGCGCCCCTAGCTTGCACACGTAGTCTAGGAATCGGGGCGTAATCTCCCTCGTAGCTGTTGACACGCTAGTCAAGGCACCCCACATTGGAGCTGCATCCGCGTAGTCGGCCACACGGTGGCTTCGGACAGAGACGGCTATCTGCCACCATTGCCACTCGTATGCCTCAGTAGCAGGGTCGTCATAAATGAAATCCGGGGCCACCGACTCCACATCCATCACTCCTTTGCTCCTAACCTGCTTGAAGTCATTCCACTCCGCAGTATGCCCATACTCCCTGGACAACCAGTAAAATGACAGCAAGAAATCTCCTTTGCAAAGCCTAACGGAGCTCTCCACCTCCTTAAGCGGCGCGCCTGGAAAAGCACCCGTCAGAACACTCTTGGCCTTGGTCACGTCGGCCACAGACTGCATCCAGGCAGACGCAGCCGACAAGTCACCGTTCGTCTTATCCAGCACCAACATGAACATTTCGCTGCTGACCGAAGGGAAGATACCCGCCAAGTGGGCTAGGCTCTGGGACAAAGAGGGGTCGTCGTATGTGCTCGTAGGACTCTGCACCACGTAGGTGGGTTCTTGAGTAGGCGGAAGCGATTCAGCGGCAGGCAGAAGGGGTGCGGGCGCCTTGGTCCTCGTCCGAGGTCTGGGCAGCAACTCCTCCGGGAGGACACCTGCAGCTCGAATGAGGCGGTCGCCTTGCAGGGGCTTGATATGTCCAAACAGGATGGCGTCTGTCTCGTCTCCACCCTCCAAAAGGGGGTTCCTCAGGATCGGATTCTCCAGGGCGGGCAGGGGGAGTCCCGCCTCGATGTCCATCAGGTCTTCCGCCAGCGTGCGGCCCATGGCCATGGAGGACAGAGCCCGTTTGGCAGCAGAAGTGGCTGGGATTGGGGCGGGGGCAGTCAAAGGGGTCGCGGGGAGGAACAAAGGCTCAGAAATAGGAACCTGGGGGAGGAATGCCGGAGGTGATGGGCTGAGAAACAGAGGTGCCGAGGCTGCGCCTTGGGCCGGAGCAGGCATAACGTCGGTTTGGGCAGGTTCTGGGTGGACGTCCAACAAGCTGTCAGGCCATGTATACGTAGTGGTCTGGGAGGGTTGGGCGGGCGGAGGAGGATTGGCCTCCGGTGCGTAGTACTTGTCCATAGCGGGATCGCGCAAGACTGCTGGGATGTTTTGAGAGGTTGAAGAAGCGCCAAATGAAGGCACGTCTGGGGCAGGAGGGGAATGTGACCCGCGGATGGGAGAGTGCAAACGTCCACCAATCACAGGAGCAGCAGGGGGAACCTCCCGCGAGCCAGCGGGGGAGGCCGTGCCACTTACATGGGTCTGAGACTGCGTCAATACTGCTAGGATGGCCGGTGTATCATACAGGACCCCAGGGGGGGCTGGGCCCGCCATATGCGCTACAAAATCCGCTTAAGGGAGGAAATCAGTCACAGAGACCCAACTGGGCGGCCGCACAGGGCCTTGGGGGAGCAACAGACGTACATGCACTAGGCTTGTCAGCCGCAGGCTCGCCCGGGCGCACAGCGCTCGGGACCGAATGGGGCTGTAAGCCTAAGGGGACTAAACCAACTCGCGTTAGAGTGGTATGGCTATCATGGGGTAGAGGCTTACAGCCGGGGGGGCTAAGATCATATTCCGTAGGGGGACGAGTAAACTCATCAACCAGCGTTTCATTCGAGACATCGACCGGCAGGTGCCCGTCCCGCCTAAGGGAGAACAGGACAGGGTGTATTGAACCACCGAAGAACTTGCATACCGAGTGGATCAGACTCCTAGTCAGCCCAACACTGGGGTCGGCGTTTCCCAGCAGGCGACCTTTCAGGAAATCCGATAGCGCGGTGATGCGCGAGGGCTCGGGCTCAACTGGGGCAGTGTCGTCTCCTGAATCCGCCATCACCATATCCTCTTTGCTGTCTTCCTCCTCCACCACAGATAGAGCGGGGGGCACACCAGGGGGCTTAGGGAGGCGGGCAGGCCTAGGTGCCGAAGCGCTTTTCACAGACGGGGAGTGGGGCACTCTGATCAGGAGCTGCCAGGTGGCCTTCTCTAGGTCGATCACTCTCTCTCCTGCTTTCTTCTTCAGGACTAGACTCCTAGCGGGAACGCTGACCAAGGAGAGACCTCCAACCTTCATAAAAGGCAGGGGGCACTCCGCCGTGAAGTGGTCGGAGGAGTAACAGCACTGGCATGCATATGGCCGCTTAGCTGACCAGGTCGGTTCAAAGTTAAGGAGAGGTGAGGCATCCGGTACCGAACCATGCTTGTGACCGAAGTCCATCGTCCAAGGCCAGTACACGTCTTCAGACTCCAGGATAAAAGTGCCATGGAACTTCGAGGTGGCGCCGCCCTTCCGGACACCCAACACTCGCCAGCCAAGCCGGACGTCGCCCGTCTCGAACTCCAAGAGACGTTTCCTCATTTGCATGAAGATGGAAGTGTCATCCACAACCGAGCCTTTAACGACCCACTCCAAATCCCTGGCGCGAGCCAGCGGCGCGAACCTCCTAATGACATAAACTGCGTTGGTGTCAGATAAACGAATGAGGTCGAATGACTCTGCCTCCGTCTGCCCCTTTGAACCGGACGGCACCGTGCAAAACATCCAGTCCTGCCTGGGGTTCATGCGTTCGAAGTGAACCTCGCACTGCCACCGCTGGGCTAGCTTGGACCAGAGCAGAGACAACTTGGGGTCCTTGAACATGGGTCCCAGCTGAGCCACTCGGGAGAACATGAAGTGGTAGCCGGGTCGACTGTAGAGCTCCTCGAATTCCAACCAGGACCAGCACTTGGCGGGCTCGAGGGGGTCCTCGTACCTGTTGTTCCACCTCGCACCTCCTCTCGGGGTTACCTTGGCGAGCTCTTCGCAGGTGTACAGCTCCAGGGACCGGGGAAGGTAGAGCTTCAAGTCGACTTGGTCCTTCATGGCAGGCCTCAGGGCGGCGAGAGGAACTTTGCCGGTCAAGACCGGGAACAGGGGAGCCGTTCGCTCAGCGTGGCTCTGGTAATTAGTTTCCGGCCAAAGGTCCTTGTAAGACGGTTTGGGGGCCGCTGCCCTCTCAGGAGGCACCTCGGGGGCAATCGCGGATTGGGCGTCCGCGGGCTCGGTTTCGGTAGGCTCCTCCGCACCATCCATCTTATCCACCAATGCCTCCTGCTCTGAGATCCTCACACCCAAGGAGCGCCGTTCCTCCTCCAGCTTAGCTATGTTTGCCCCGGGGAGAGGCTCTTCTATTTCTCGGCCAAGAGCCCTATATCTCTCAGCCATTGCCGCCAGAACATTGGAGGCGTCCGCAAGGGCTTGCTCCCGCGCACCCTCCTCTTCTTGTAGCGCCGACGCCGCGGCCTGTACCACCTCCAAAAGGGAGTCGAATTCCGCCTGCATAACAGGGATGCAACCTCTCCTATCAAAACCTTCTTGCCTCTTCAAAAGGCCCAACTTCGCCATGAGCTTTCCCCAAGCCGCCTTGGTGATGAGCGCGGGATACTCATCCAACGTAGCCCTAAAACCATTCATGAGGTCATCCAAAGGGTCCTGTATTGCAGCCCTCCACTTGGTCGTCGGGGAAGACGGACGGCGGACCTGAGGGTCAGTAGAATAGGGCGCAAAGGGCACAAACTTATTCCTCCCTTTGCCCTTCCCTCTGTTCCTTTTCAGTGGGGGACCCGAGTCCACTCGGAGCGCATCTCGCATGGAGACATTCTGCGGGGGTAGAGGTCCTCGCGCCTGTGGGGGTGGAGCACCCCGCGGCCCTTGAGCCGGAGCGGGGGGGGGGCCATACGTGGGCGGGCGGGGACGCGCAGCCCCAGGAGACTCAGGCCTACCCCACGACATGTTACTGTGACCAGTGGGATCCGGTGGAGGCGCCCGGTTGATGTTGGATGGCCCTGCACGGGGCACATGAGCGCCGACGACATAATGTCCCGGAGCCGAAAGCGGCGTCGTGGCACCGTGTACCTGATCGGTGATCACATGATAGAGGCCTGGGCGTTGGAGGACGAGGAAGACGTATCGCTGCTCGACTAGCAGCGAGTTCCTGAGCGCAAAGACCGTGGGGTAGTAACCCAGGACACGGACCGCCTCGTGAACGTTGCACTCCCGCACGGCAGCCAAGTAGCAGAGGCCCGGGAGGAAACCCCAGGGGTGGAAGGAAGGACGCCACGCAAGAGCAGCGTGTACCTCGTCCACTGGTAGAGCGGTCGGGACCGTGCCAGGCACCGGCAGGAGCTCCACATCATCGAGAGGGCAGGGGGCGACAGGTGGGGGGGAGGTCCGGGCGTCAGATCGGCGCTTCCGGGGCCGCTTGAAAGGTGTACGGATGCGCTCTGTGGGTGAGGCGGGCCCGAACAGACATTCATTGATGATGAGGACTGCTTCCGCCGCACCGACAATACGTGCGCGCTGGGCAGGGGTCGTCATATCGTGTATCGCGTGCAAATCGCTTGGGACTTGTGTGGAAAAGAAAACGTGGCCTGAAAAGAAAAGAGGAATAACCTCGGTGTCAGCAAAAAATTCCAACTACTCGAAGAGCAGGTGAGAGGAACGACTGTGCTCTGACTCGTCGCCAGCCAGAACTCAGAAACTAATGGCAGTCTTTTAGTGTGGATACCACCACAGTGCAAGGAGGATTGATAACGCAGGTACCGCCTGCGGGCGCTATTGTTACCGGCAGATCCAGAGGACCGATCACGGAGTTGGGAGCTTCCACGCCATCTCACTGGGTATGGGCCCAGGCGGCTAACAGCCCCGGCCATTCGGGGAGGCAGCTGTTAATCATTCCCTGACAACTCCGTGGAGCTGGAAAGGGCGGGCTCGGCATCTCCATCCGTGGGGGTCCCGAAGAACCGGTCCACTAAAGCCATCTGTTAAACCGCTGGCTAGGATTCAAGTGGAGCGTGGCCACCAGCTTTTATTCTCGTGTTTGACCATCACGCGGACGTGAGCGCAGTTCCCAACGCCCATAGCCCCTGAACCCCCCCGGAGGGAGATCGCAAAGAGCCAGGGGCCCAAAGAGGACCCCCATATCCCAGTTTCAAGTGGAGGGCCACCAGCCATTTTTCATTTGTTATTGGTAGATGCAGCACCAAGCGCGGTTTTAGAATGAGTGTATCGCGCCAGCACTCTGTAGGGAAGGACTCCCAAGCCGGGTGGGACCCGCCTCCTTGTGCTAAAAAGCTCGGAGGCCCCCTCCATGGAGGCCCAGCGACTGGGCTCCACTTTTCCCGCAGCGTTTGCTATTAGAATGCCTCCGCACACGCCGCGCCTCACTGCAGGCCGCAGCATCCAGAAGCCCGCATGCCGGGAGGGTTAAGACAAGAGTCCGTAGCCGTTTAGTATACAGAGTGTGGCATCTCTGTGGGGGAAAGACTCCCTAGGCAGATTTAGGGCCGGTCCACCAGTGCCCTTAACGCAACCCTGCGCCAGCGACGCACTGACTTCCCGGCCCCTAAAACTCTCCCCGTTTCAAGTGAGGGGGCACTGACCGATTGAGGGGCGGTGTCTACCCCAGCAAGCAGTAGGCAAGCTCCGTGGACCACCATGGTGGGGCACGCTATGTCCAAGGCATCCTAAAGATGCACCAATACACTGATGGGGGAAAAGGAAAGGACGTCGTCCGGAGGCGTTGTCCGTCGTCCAAACGACGGATTACTGCGTTGCCGTCCCTACTCTTGAGCAGAGGGGCGGGGGCGCGCTGTTTCCAGAGGCCCCAGCTCTGCTCTTGGAGGGGATGCCACATGCCCTAACGGCTCGCCCGGCAGGGAGAGGAGACCCCTGCAGGCGGCCGGTTTGGCTAGGCCAAGGCCCCAACTTTTGGGGACAGCTGGCTACGCAAACGGTGCTGTGAAATCCTCGGTCTAGGGGGTGGGACAGCGGGTCGCATGCACTCTAAGCTGCAGGGACTCGCGAAGCCCAACCGACTGTCCATGCCCAGACCCGCAGGGGAATGCCCGAGGGCGGTCAGCAGCGTGCCACAGGCCGGCCGCGTAGCGTGGAAGGGCGGGGAGAAACTCACTGAGCAAGGACCCCAGGGTATACCCAAAAGACCAAGGACCGAACGGCCGGCCACACGTGGCCGCGGGCAGCGCATCGCACTACTACCGCGAGGCGACCGGTGAAAGGCCAGAGAACACGGAGATAAACCAGGAAAAATGGAGGCGACGCACCAGAAGGACCAGAGGCCTAAGGAACGAAAACCGATGCGACAGAAAGCTCAGCTACCAAGCGCTGCACAGGGCAGCACTGGTGCGAGCGCGTCGTGGACAGCGACGACCGAAAAAGGCGACGACGAGCAGAAAGCGGCAGGGGGCCAGCGCCTGAGGTCAACTGTAACCCCCAGCCGAGTATCCTTGACCACCATTTGCGTTTCAGAGAGAAACTTACCGCTTGGAACTGCGTGGAAGTTGTGGCCGGGTCCAAGCTCCTTGATTTATTATTATTATTATTATTATTATTTTTGTGGGTCAAGGAGGCGGCGCTGCAAACCGATACGAGCAAGCTTCTGTACCAGGGCCCCGCACCGACTAGGGAACCGACCTGCTCTCTAGAGCTCTCCCTACCGTCACCTGCAGGAATCTGGTTTAAGACCCCGTTGCCTGTTGGAGGCGCCAAGACAGCTTCTCAAGGCATCGGATTCCCGAAGGAGTCTGCAGCCCAAAGCTTCCGAGGCCGGGAGTGCGGGGGTCGCCCTTGGTGCAAGGAACCAAGGGAATACCCGCTAAACCTGCAGGGGGCCTCCTGTCCGACATGGGCAAGGTAGCTCCGCGCCGCGGGTGGCGAGGAGTGCCGTACCGGACCGCCCTTAAAGAGTTTAACGTCCCCCTTAGGGATCCGCCAGGGACCCAGGGTCAGGAACCCCAGGCACGAGGCAGATCCCCTGATTGGCCGCCGTACCACTGGAGTGGATCCAGTGCGAGCAAGCTTCTACACCGGGGACCAGCGACCATTGGACGGCCAAAAGGTTAATGAGACAACGAGGCATGTGCCAGACGGGGTGTGCCGGCCTCGCAACGGGCCCCCCTTCAGAAACAGGGCCATAGAAAGGCCCAATGACAATACCGGTCGGTAACCACGGCTGGCCGGTCGCACCCTGGACACAGAGCCGGGGGACAAACGCGGGCCTCAATCCTCAACGGGCATCGTCAAGGCCTGTAGGATCGTCCTACCCCGCCTGCTGAGCCCTTCTCCACCGCACGCACCTCTCCCGCCAGGCCTCGTGCCAATGCCCCCTCTTAGTATGTGGGAAACGGGCGGGGGCAATTTCGAGAGATCCCCAACCTGGCCCAGCGGCCGAGGCCCGCCCCCGGCCCCCGGCACCGCCACAATCGCACCGCCATCATCCGCCAGCAGGGCGCGAAGCGTCTCCACCTGCCTCTCCGGCAGGAACCAGAAGCTGGGTTCGTTGGCTTCCTTCATCCGCCACTTCCACACAGCCCAGAAGAAGCTACCAATCACCCACTCCCGAGTCTTTCTAGAGTCGGAGAAAGCTTTGTTAGGTTTGAGCACGGTTTTGGTCGGCTTGACCGAATCCTGCTCCACTCTCCGAAGAGCAAGCAGGGGATACCAAGGGGAGGGCTTCCAAGAGTCCGGATGGAGAGATTTGTGATACAACCCAGGGGACACCTCCCTTAACCTACCATGCATCACTTGTTCAAGCGCAGACAGATTATACCGGACGCATCCCAGGAGGATGTGGTCAAGAGACAGCTCCGCGCCACAAGGGCACGTACGTAGAAGATCGTGTTTACCCTTGTAACGGTGTCCTATGGCCTGCGCACCATTCATTTCTCGCCACAGAGTTTCCCTAAACCCGACCGGTACATTGATGGTCCAAACCGCCGGCGCGTAGGTATCCACGTCCAGATAAATCTCAAAAATTCGGGCCATGGAGACGACCCACCTGTCGCAAAAGGGGCCTGACTTCCAGGAGGACAGGGGAGGCAACACTGATTCCCTGACCACCAGGCCAGTCAGGTAAGACAGGGGTTGATGCGCCAAGACAGGTTGGTGGTCCACCCATCCATCCGGCATGCTCAAAGCCCAAAGGTCATATGGCCGACCCGAGATACGACCCCCATTAGCCAGGGAGTCCGCTCTATTATTCCAAGCGTCATCCCCATGTGCCTTGGCCTTGACAAACTCGATACTCCCGGCGTGACCACGCAGCAGGAACAGAAGATGCTTAAAGAGGGGAAGGGAGGATGCGGATTGCCCCACCCGGGGGAAGTCGCCCCACCCGTCCCTTTCCATGGCCAGCAGACCACCGCCTACGAGCCCAAGAACATAAGCGGAGTCTGTATGAATCACCACGTGGTACCCTCGCCAAGCTGTCAAGCACAAAGCAACCGCAGCCACCTCTGCTATGTTGTTGGTCAAGGGGATTCCCACCAAGGACACACAGTCGTAAATCTCCAGGTCCGAAATCCAACCCGCGCCGGCGGAGCAGTTCTCCTTTCCGTTATTCGCAGCCGACCCGTCTGTCCATATGTGGAAGACACCACCATAGACTGGCCTCTGCGCCAGGGATATGGTCCGGAGACTGTTGTCATAGGCCACAACATTACTCCTGCCCAGGCCTCTCGCGGTCCGCACAGCATCCGTACGGCGGGCCAGCAGCGAGTAAGGCTTCGTGAAGATGCAAACACACCCCAGAGGGCCACTCACTTTAGGCCAAACCCTCGCCGATTTACTATAGGTCCTAACCTGTGGCTTGGGTGTCCAGTTAGTGTGGAACAGCCTGCGGCGAACCGCTCTCCGCGCCGTTCGGCAAAGCTGGCACGCGGCATCGCCATCCCGCTCATCGATCAGCTCACCCACCAGGGGTGACTCATGGATCAGAAGGCACCTGCCGCCCCTCTGAGAGGCACCCAGTGGCGCAGCAGGGTGGTAGAAGGCCGGCATAGCTCGCCTCACATTCAAGGGAGGAGCCTGACACCTTAGATCTAGGCCATACTTCTTGGCTGTCATGAACGCTTGCTGCAGCCGGGGCTCAAGCACGGAGGGCCTTGTGTAGGCCCTCTGCAAGAAAGGGTTCAAGCCAGTTATCTCGGCCGACTTGTTAGTAGAAGAGGCCATCCGCAAGCCTGCCCATGTCCACTCTTTCCATAAGACCCGCTGCGGACCAGTTACCAAATGGGACAAGAACCGCAAATCATACGCTTCCTTCCTATGGACCAGGGAGGGGCAGTTCAAACCACCCTCCTTCAAAGGCGCAGCCAGGGTATCAAACGGCATCGTGGAGAAGGAGCCTCGCACGAAGTTCTGGATTTGTTGGCTCATCTTCCTGAGAGTAGAAGACGGGATGCCATTACCGTCCATCAGGTGGTAGCACCTGGACTGAAGGAGGGCCTTGGCCAGAAGGGCTCTGTTTTGCACCGACGCGCCAATGGCCCGCCACTGCCTCATCAGGCGCGTGTTGTGCCGCGCGATTTGGGCCCACCTTGGTGCAGCTAGATCAGGGGCAGCCACCCAGACCCCCAAGACCCGCAGGGGGTCTCCTGGAGGCAGGACATACGCCCCCGGGAGCAGAGCCCCTCCCATGGTTTGCCCATCGAAGCAGGCCTGGACGAAAGCTTCAGGGCCCAGAGGCTTGACATCCGTCTTCTCGAGGTTGAATTTAGACCCGATCGCGAACGACGTGTCAACCAGACACGACGATAGCAGAGGGACGTCATCCGAGGTAGATAAAAACAGGTTAATATCATCCACATACAGCATCACCTTCGCAGGGCGCAGGCCCCCAACACTAATGCCTCGGACAACCTGGCGCAGTCGCATGGCAAGAGGCTCTATCGAAAAATTAAAGAGAAGGCACGAGAGAGGGTCCCCCTGTCTCACCCCTCTCCTCAATTTGAACCAGTCACTGTACCCACTATTAATGCGCACGCGGGAGCGGCAGTTGGGCAGGATATCCTGAATCAAACCAATCAGGCACCTGGGCAAACCCATACTCTTCATCACACGGAGGAGCCAGCTCTGGTCCACCCGATCATAAGCCTTCGCCTGGTCCAGGCTCACCAGGTAGCCCGCCGTCCCAGTGGAGTCGCACGCGTGGGCGACTGCCTGCGCCAGGCAGGTATGGTCGCTCATGAGCCTACCAGGCACAAAGCCTATCTGGTCCTCATGAATCTTACTCACCGCCCAAGGTGCGAGCCTGGCGTTCACCAAATTAGTGTACATCTTACAATCCGTGTTCATGGAAGATATTGGCCTGTAATTGGAGACCAAAGTCGGGTCCCCTTTTTTGTAAAATAGGCTGACGTTAGCGTCCTTGAACCCGCACCTGGAGGATCCCCGAGTCCGCACGTCATTCGCCATGTCCCGGAACACACCCCAAAAGGCGGGGGGGGATCGGGGCTATCACCGAGGCCCTGCAGCAAGGTGCGCAACCTCTTCCAGAAGTCGTATGGAATGCCGTCAGGGCCCGGAGCAGTATTCGGCATTTTATCTTGGAGGGCCAAGACCTCTCCGTCAGTGAAAGGCCCTACCTCGAAGTCCACCGGGCCGGGCAGTCGCCCATAAGCTTCACCAACCTCGAGAAGGAGAGCATCCTGAGCCTGGGTTCTGTTACCTACTAAGGGCTCCGGTCTATGCAGCTCCTTGAAGTAATCCCTGGAGACGCCTGCCATGTGTCGCAGGTCCGATCGTGCTGACACCTCCGTAGGCCTCCGCAGCCCAGCCACCGAGACAGACGCTCTGCTGCCTCGCTCGTCCGCCTCTTTGTTCAGGGAAAGATTGTACCACTCCGAGGTGTGCTTCTCAGCCATCTTCCGCATCTTCCGGAGAGCGTTCAGCCGCAGGGACGAGGCCTTATCGTCCAGCATGTCAGCCACCGTCCTGGCCTTTGGCTGGGTCCCACCAGACGCAACACGTGCCGTACCCCCTCTCGGGGAACTGGCAAGCACCGGCACCTGCCACGGCGAGGAGGGGTTAGGGCGGAAGCACGTCCGCGGGGCAGGGGGAACGTCATACTTGGGGATGGCAACTCTCCACTGCGCCGGCTCCCGTCTCTTGGGCGGACGCTCGTGCTGTGCCAAACCTCTGACCGCAGCCCATATTTCATCCGGAGCGAGTTCTTCTCTGCGGACAGCGTCCCTCCAGTACTTGGCTGTCTTTTGCCTAAACGAAGTGCGCTCCGCCAGCCCTAAACTCAGGACAATCTTCTTGAAGGCCGACCACTTCTCCAGCGTGATCCCACCGCTCTGAGCCATTCCCCTCCAGGCGACCAGAACACCTGGCCAGAACGCCTTACTCTTGCCCAAGCCATCCAAGTCCGGGAGCCTAGGGGCTGGCACAGCAACCTGAACCGTGGGGTCAGTAACCAACAAGTCCGATACCACCACCCTGTGGTCAGACCAGTTTGTAGAGAGAACATAAGGGGGCTCAGCGGCCCAACCGCCATGGGGTATATATACCCGATCCAGCCTGGAGAACACCTTGTGACGCGCCGTGTTCTTCGAATACGACCATCCTCTCGGGTAGGGCCCAAGACCCGCGGCGTCGTGGAAACTGCATAGTGCACTGACATCAGAGAATACCTCCAGCAATAGATCCATCCTAGGATTAGGCGGGGACATTGGACTGCGGTCGCCAGGATGTTCCACAAAGTTCCAGTCTCCCGCAGCCACACAACCGGACCATGTCCCCCCAGGGAGAGAGGCCACGAAGGCTGACAGGCGTGTCCTCAGCTCCACGTAGAAGTCCACCAGGGAATTAACTCCCTTGGCGTTATTCGCATATACACCAAGAAGCCAAAAGGATTCCCTGCTCACCCTGTGACTCAGGTGCAATAGCAACGCGAACCCGTCGATCAAAGTGACCTGCTTGTTACAGGCCCAGCCACCAGCCGAATGGGCCACAACCGCGACCCCAGCTCGTGCCTCCGGCAGGGAGGTGCCTCCCAAGACTACCCTCCCCCTCGAGAGACCTATGTCATCACCATGGGTCTCCGTCAGGACCAACAGGTCCAGCCTCTCCAGAAGCATCAGCTGCTCCACAAAGGGAGCCTTAGGGACCAATTTCCCATCCTTAGTAGCCACACGTCCACACATATTCCATGTGGCCAGCCTGAATCTTCTATCTTTCAAACGTATACGAGGCGCACGAGACCTTGCATTTGGCGTGGTCCCTGAGCCATCTGGAGGTGCCCCCGCACAACTTTCGGGCTCAGGGCTCGAGCCTGCTGTCGTATCAGGACGCGGATTACCTTTGGTTCCACCGGCGCTCCGTTGCGATGCCGGTAGGAGGGGGTTTTCGCGCTGCTGGCTGTTTGAGACACCGATGGCCCCCACGCCCACCGGGAGGGTACCCGCTGTCCCCCCGCCGTCACCATCAGCCCCTCGGCTCTGAGCCAGGTGGCCAACAGCCCTAGCGGGATATCTTGAAGATGCGAGTTTGTAGTCCATGAAGCTAAGAAGGGGGAGTGCCCCGGAGGTGACCTGACAGAAGGGAGGACGCTAGATGAGAGGCGCGCCGGGGGGGCAGCTGACCACACCTCTCCATTATCGGCTCCGGGCCAGTACAAGTCACAAGAAAAACGCACAGTCATACAGGAAAATCCACAATCTGAGAAACAACGCTGCACAACGGGCCGCGCCAGGCGCCACAGGAGGCGTTGCGCAAACATAGATGGGGCCCGCACTATGTTCCTGTATCTAGGGCGGAAACCAAGCCAGAAACCACTCGAGTCACTAAGCAAGAGACCAAAACCGAGACCAAGCCAGAAACCATCCGAGTCATCGCAGAAACAGGGCTGGGACTTACCCCTCATCCTCCTCTTCTTCCTCCATGAGCTCGCGCTCCGCTTCGATCTGGGCTTCTATGCCCGCGCCCTTCTTTGCGAGGCGAATAGCCGCAACCTCTGCCTTCCTCTTTTTCTCCGCCGCCGCCTTAGTCTGTGCGCGAGTCGGCAATTTCCTAGCGACCTTGGCGTTCGATTTCCCAGTCACTTTTGAGAAGATAGGGTGTAGGCCCTTCCCTTTAGCCGTTGGGATGACGCTCGAATAAGCACTCTTAGCATCCGCGGCGCTTATCCTCGAGCCCGTTGGACTATTGGTACCTTCTCTAGCCCTCATGTTGGTGGCAGCCCAGGCGGAGAGGTGGAGGTTGCGGTCGTTCCATAGCTTCCGCCGGACCACCGGGAAAGCCAGGAAGAGGGGCACCATGGCAAAGTACATGGAGGACGAGCCAGAAACCCGGACGGCAAGCCATGCAGCTGCCGGCGGGGATAAGTATCCGTCCGAAAGTAGAACCTGTAGGATCGTGGTGGCCGCATCCCTAGGGTCGTCTTGCCCACATGGGACCGCGGGGCCCGCAATCGCCTCTATCGCACGGAAGTCCGGCTGCGCTTTCAAAGTCCTGACTGCCCTTGTAAAACCAGCCTCGTCTGTGTTCCGCGCTCCTAGCTTGCACACGTAATCCAGGAATCGGGGCGTAATCTCCCTCGTAGCTGTTGATACGCTAGCCAACGCACCCCACATCGGGGCTGCATCCGGGTAGTCGGCCACACGGTGGCTTCGGACAGAGACGGCTATCTGCCACCATTGCCATTCGTACGCTTCAGTAGCAGGGTCGTCGTAAATGAAATCCGGGGCCACCGACTCCACGTCCATTACTCCCTTGCTCCTAACCTGCTTGAAATCATTCCACTCCGCGGTATGCTCAAAGTCCCTGGACAACCAGTAAAACGACAGCAAGAAGTCTCCCTTGCAAAGCCTAATGGAGCTCTCCACCTCTTTAATCGGCGCGCTCGGAAAAGCACCCGCCAGAACATCCTTGGCCTTGGACACGTCGGCTACAGACTGCATCCAGGCAGACGCAGCTGACAAGTCACCGTTTGTCTTATTCAGCACCAATGTGAATGTTTCACTGCTGACTGATGGGAAGAGGCCTGCCAAGTGGGCCAGGCTCTGGGACAGCGAGGGGTCGTCGTACGTGCTCGCGGGGCTCTGCACCACGTAGGTGGGTTCCTGAGTAGGCGGTATTGAGTCAGCTGTTGGCAAATGGGCTGTGGGCTTCTTCGTTTTTGTCTGAGGTCTGGGCAGTAATTCTTCCGGGAGGACGCCCGCCGCTCGAATGAGGCGGTCGCCTTGCAGGGGCTTGACATGCCCAAACAGGGCGGCGTCGATCTCGTCTCCACCCTCCAAAAGGGGATTTCGCAGGATTGGATTCTCCAGGGCGGGCAGGGGGATTCCCGCCTCGATGTCCATCAGGTCTTCTGCCAGCGTGCGGCCCAAGGCCATGGAAGACAGAGCCCGTTTGGCAGCGGAAGTGGCCGGGATCGGGGCGTGGACAACCAAAGGGGTCGCGACAAGGAACAAAGGTTCAGAAACTGGAACCTGGGGGAGGAACGCCGGAGGTGACGGGGTGAAAAACAGAGGTGCTGAGGTTGCGTCTTGAGCCGGGGCAGGCACCTCGTCGGTTTGGGCAGGTCCTGGATGGACGTCCACCAAGCTGTCAGGCCAGGTGTACGCAGTGGTCTGAGAGAGCTGGGCGGGCGGAGGGGGATTAGCTTCCGGTGCGTAGTACTTGTCCATAGCGGGGTTGCGCAAGATAGTAGGGTCGTTTTGAGAGGTCAAGGAAACGCCAATCGAAGGTACGGTCGGGGCAGGAGGGGAAGGCGATCTGCGGATCGGAGAGTGCAAACCTCCACCAAGTAGAGGAGCAGCAGGGGGAATCTCCTGCGGTACAGCGGGGGAAGCCGTGCCGCTTACATGAGTCTGAGACTGCGTTAGGACTGCTAGGATGGCCGGTGTGTCATACTGGACCCCGGGGGGAGCCGGGGCTGCTGCTTGCGCTCCAATATTCGCTTTAAGGGAGAAAGTCAGTTATAGAGATCCATCTGGGCGGCTGCACAGGGCTCGGGGGGAGCAACAGACGTACATGCACTAGGCTCGTCAGCCGCAGGCTCGCCCAGGCGCATAGCGCTCGAGGCTAGTGGGGGCTGTAAGCCTAAGGGGACTAAACCAACTCGCGTCAGAGTGGCATGGCTATCACGGGGTAGAGGCTTACAGCCGGGGGGGCTAAAATCATAGTCCGTAGGGGGACGAGTAAACTCATCAACCAGCGTTTCATTCGAAACATCGACTGGCAGATGTCCGTCCCGCCTAAGGGAGTACAGGACAGGGTGTATTGAACCACTGAAGAATTTGCACACCGAGTGGATCAGACTCCTAGTCAGCCCAACACTGGGGTCGGCGTTTCCCAGCAGACGGCCCTTCAGGAAATCCGAAAGTGCGATGATGCGCGAGGGCTCGGGTTCCACTATGGCTGCGTCGTCACCTGAATCTGCCATCACCATATCTTCCTCGCTGTCCTCCTCCTCCACCACAGACAGAGCGGGGGGCGCGCCAGGGGGCTTAGGGAGGCGGGTAGGCCTAGGTGCTGAAGCGCTCTTCACAGACGGGGAGGGGGGCACCCTGATCGGGAGCTGCCAGGTGGCTTTCTCGAGGTCGATTACTCTCTCTCCCGCCTTCTTCTTCAGGACCAGACTCCTGGCGGGAACGCTGACCAAGGAGAGACCTCCAACTTTCATAAAAGGCAGGGGGCACTCTGCCGTGAAGTGGTCGGAGGAGTAACAGCACTGGCACGCATATGGCCGCTTTGCCGACCAGGTCGGCTCAAAGTTAAGGAGAGGCGAGGCGTCCGGCACTGAACCATGCTTGTGACCGAAGTCCATCGTCCAAGGCCAGTATACATCTTCAGATTCCAGGACAAAAGTGCCACGGAACTTTGAGGTGGCACCGCCCTTCCGGACACCCAACACCCGCCAGCCAAGTCGGACGTCACCCGTCTCGAACTCCAAGAGACGTTTCCTCATTTGCATGAAGATGGAGGTGTCATCCGCAATCGAGCCTTTGACCACCCATTCCAAATCCCTGGCGCGAGCCAGTGGCGCAAATCTCCTAATGACATAAACCGCGTTGGTGTCAGACAAACGAATGAGGTCGAAAGACTCAGCCTCCGTCTGCCCTTTTGATCCAGACGGTACTGTGCAAAACATCCAGTCCTGCCTGGGGTTCATGCGTTCAAAGTGAACCTTGCACTGCCACCGCTGGGCCAGCTTGGACCGGAGCAGAGACAACTTAGGGTCCTTGAACATGGGCCCCAGCTGTGCCACCCGGGAGAACATGAAGTGGTAGCCGGGCCGATTGTAAAGCTCCTCAAATTCCGACCAGGACCAGCATTTGGCGGGTTCGAGGGGGTCCTCGTACCTGTTGTTCCACCTTGCACCTCCTCTCGGGGTTACTTTGGTGAGCTCGTCGCAGGTGTACAACTCCAGGGACCGGGGAAGGTAGAGTTTCGAGTCGACTTGGTCTTTCATGGTAGGTTTCAGAGCGGCGAGAGGGACTTTGCCGGTCAAAACCGGGAACAGGGGAGCCGTTCGCTCAGCGTGGCTCTGGTAATTAGTTTCCGGCCACAGATCCTTGTATGACGGTTTGGGAGCGGTCGCCCTCTCAGGAGGCACCTCGGGGGCAACCGCAGAGAGGGCGTCCGCGTGTTCGGTTTCAGCAGGCTCCTCTGCACCGTCCATCTTATCTACTAACGCCTCCTGCTCAGAGATCCTCACACCCAAGGAGCGCCGTTCCTCCTCCAGCTTATCTATATTCGCTCCGGGGAGAGGCTCATCGATTTCTCGGCCAAGAGCCCTATACCTCTCAGCCATCTCCGCCAGGACGTTGGAGGCGTCCGCAAGGGCCTGCTCCCGCATCCCTTCCTCTTCTTGTAGCGCCGATGCCGCGGCCTGTACTTCCTCCAAAAGGGAGTCGAACTCTGCCTGCATAACAGGGATGCAACCCTTCCTATCAAAACCATCTTGCCTTTTCAAAAGGCCCAACCTCGCCATGAGCTTCCCCCAAGCCGATTTGGTGATGAGCGCGGGATACTCATCCAATGTAGCCCTAAAGCCATTCATGAGGTTGTCTAAAGGGTCCTGTATCGCCGCCCTCCACTTGGTCGTCGGGGAAGACGGTCGGCGGACTTGAGGGTCAGTAGAATAGGGCGCAAAGGGTACGAACTTATTCCTCCCTTTGCCTTTCCCTCTGTTCCTCTTCTGTGGGGGACCCGAATCCACTCGGAGCGCATCCCGCATGGAGACATCTTGCGGGGGTAGAGGCCCCCTCGCCTGTGGGGGTGGAGCACCCCGCGGCCCTTGAGCCGGGGCAGTGGGAGGGCCATACGCGGGCGGGCGGGGACGCGTAGCCCCAGGAGACTCAGGTCTACCCCAGGACTTGTTGCCGCGACCGGGGGGACCCGGCTGAGGTGCCCGGTTGACGTTGGATGGGCCTGCACGGGGCATTTGAGCGCCGACAACATAATGTCCCGGAGCCGAAAGTGGCGTCGTGGTACCGTGCACTTGATCGGTGACCACATGATAAAGGCCTGGGCGTTGGAGAACGAGGAACACGTAGTGCTGTTCAACCAGCGGCGAGTTCCTGAGCGCGAAGACTGTGGGGTAGTAACCCAGGACACGGACCGCCTCATGAACGTTGCATTCCCGCACGGCAGCCAAGTAGCAGAGGCCCGGGAGGAAACCCCAGGGGTGGAAGGAAGGATGCCACGCAGGAGTAGCGTGCACCTCACCCACTGTTAGAACGGCCAGGACCGGGTCAGGCGTCGGCAGGAGCTCCACCCCGTCGAGAGGGCAATGGGCGGCTGGCGGGGGGGAGGCCCGGGCGCCAGAGCGGTGCCTCCGGGATCGCTTGAAGGGTGTACAGATACGCTTGGTGGGCGAGGCGGGTCCGAATAGACATTCATCGATGATAAGGACTGCCTCCGCGGCACTAACAAGTCGTGCGCGCTGGGCAGGGGTCGTCATACCGTGTGTTGTGCGTAAATCGATTGAAACTTGTGTGGAAAAGAAAACGCGGCCTGAAAAGAAGAGGAATAACCTTGGGGTCAGCAAAAAATTCCAACTGCTCGAAAGAGCAGGCGAGAAGAATGATCGTGCTCCGACTCGTCGCCAGCCAGAACCCAGAAACCAAAGGCAGTTTTTAGTGTGGATACCACCACAGTGCAAGGAGGATTGATAACGCAGGTACCGCCTGCGGGTGCTTTTGTTACCGGCAGATCCAGAGGACCGATCACGGAGTTGGGAGCTTCCACGCCATCTCACTGGGTATGGGCCCAGGCGGCTAACAGCCCCGGCCATTCGGGGAGGCAGCTGTTAATCATTCCCTGACAACTCCGTGGAGCTGGAAAGGGCGGGCTTGGCATCTCCATCCGTGGGGGTCCCGAAGAACCGGTCCACTAAAGCCATCTGTTAAACCGCTGGCTAGGATTCAAGTGGAGCGTGGCCACTAGCTTTTGTTCTCGTGTTTGACCATCACGCGGACGCGAGCGCAGTTCTCAACGCCCAGAGCTCCTGAATCCACCCCGGAGGGAGATCGCGATGAGCCAGGGGTCCAACAGGACCCCTACATCCCGTTTTTCAAGTGGAGGGCCACCTAGCCATTCTTCATTTGTTACTGGTAGATGCAGCACCAAGCGCGGTTTAGATTGAGTGTATCGCGCCAGCACTCCGCAGGGAAAGACTCCCAAGCCGAGTGGGACCCGCCCCCTTGTGCAAGAAAGCTCGGGGGCTCCCTCCATGGAGACCCAGCGACTGGGATCCACTTTTCCCGCAGCGTTTACTATTAGAATGCCACCGCACACGCCGCGCCTCTCTACAGGCCGCAGCATCCAGAGGCCCGCATGCCGGGAGGGTTATGACAAGGGTCCGTGGTCGTTTAGTATACAGAGTGTGACATCTCTGTGGGGGAAAGACTCCCTAGATAGAACTAGGGCCGACCTAGCAGCGCCCTTAACGCACGCCCGCGCCAGTGATGCGCCACCTTCCTGGCCCCAGAAACTCTCCCGGTTTCAAGTGAGGGGGCACTGACCGATTAAGGGGCGGTGTCTACCCCAGCAAGCGGCAGGCAAGCTTCATGGACCACCGTAGTGGGGCATGTGATGTCCAAGGCATCCTACAGATGCACCACAACACTGATGGGGGAAAGGAAAGGACGTCGTCCGGAATCGTAGTCCGTCGTCCAAGATGACAGATTACTGCGTTGCCGTCCCTACTCTTGAGCAGAGGGGTGGGGGCGCGCTGTTTCCAGACGCCCCAGCTCTGCTCATGGAGGGGTTGCCATATGCCCTAACGGCACGTCCGGCAGGGAGAGGAGACCCCTGCAGACGGCCGGATTGGCTAGGCCGAGACCCCAACTTTTGGGGACAGCTGGCTACGCAAACGGTGCTGTGAAATCCTCGGCCTAGGGGGTGGGACAGCGGGTCGCATGCACTCTAAGCTGCAGGGACTCGCGAAGCCCAACCGACTGTCCATGCCCAGGCCCGCAGGGGAATGCCCGAGGGCGGTCAGCAGCGAGCCACAGGCCGGCCGCATAGCGTGGAAGAACGGGGAGAAACTCACTGAATACGGACCCCCAGGGCATACCCAGAGGATGAATGACTGTACGGCCGGCCACACGTGGCCGTGGGTAGTGCAATGCACCACCACCGTGAGGCGACCGGCGAGAGGCCAGAGGAGGCGGAAAAAACCCGCAGACGAGGGAGACGACGCACCAGAAGGACACAAGGCCGAGAGCGTGAAGGGGGGCCAAGAGAAAGCTCATCCTCCGAGCGCTGCACGGGGCAGCACTGGTTCGAGCGCGTCGTGGACAGCGACGACCGAAAAACGGCGACGACGAGCAGAAAAGAGGCGGGGGCCAGCGCCGGAGGTCAACTGTAGCCCCCAGCCGAGAAACCGAGGCCACCATTTGCGTTTCGAGGAGAAACTTACCGCTTGGAACTGCGTGGAAGTTGTGGCCGGGTCCAAGCTCCTTGATTTATTAATATTTATTTATATTACCAACGTTCGCGACGCGACGCGCCATTTCGATATAGCTGCCCCAGCCTCAAACCCAACATTCGTCACGCCGTCACGCACCAAAACGCGTTCTCGGTCAGCTGACCCCGGTGTCTATTGAATTTGTCAACGGGTGGCCTCTTCCGCTATGTGGAAGAGGGGGCCATTAGGCTTAGGTTCACTGATCATGTCCTGCCACCAGGCTGGGCTACTCTGCCGCAGATGCTCAGCTATTCACTGTTCCACCTTATGCCGTCGCTTTTGTGACCATGTATCTCATTTCATTCATGTCTGACCGTGCGCGC
>Ga0307515_10004553_pt1 | contig 28569 bp, 4 predicted proteins | sample 17_EM_MG_FD_194513 | JGI IMG/M metagenome (GOLD analysis project Ga0307515, IMG submission 194513) | Populus trichocarpa ectomycorrhiza microbial communities from riparian zone in the Pacific Northwest, United States - 17_EM | ecosystem: Host-associated > Plants > Roots > Unclassified | place... | reverse complement strand
TACTTCTAATATTCGGTTAGGTTATTACTATATATTAGGATATTGTTAATATAAGTAGTATAGAATATATCTAGGTAGGGGCGTAGGGTATTATTTATATAATGTTAAAACAAGCTTAGAGCGTTTATAAGGCTAAAGGGTATTACTAAGTACTTAAATAGTTTATATTAGGTACGGAATGCAATAAGCTATTTATCTTCTATTATAATACGGAGACGGTTAAATATAAAGATAATATTAAGCTTCGTATAGTAACAAGCCTTACTTAGTTAGTTTAGCGTTTCTTATATTAACGGGATTAGATATTAGTTCTTAACGGTAACGGCGTTAAGAGCTTAGTAGTCTATATAGAAGCGTAAACCACTACTGGGTTTCTTAACGAAGATCACTAATACAGCTATAGGCGATAAGCTTGCTCTAATAAATCCTTTACTTAGGTTCTCGTCTAAATACTTTTATAGTACTTAGAGTTTATTTAAAGACATTTTATATAAGGGTTTAAATCCGGGCTGCTTTCCTTTTTTAAGTATAATCTTATAGTTATATAGTCAGTATTCCGGTAGCTTATCGGCTTCCTTTTATAAGAATACATCTAGGCGATAGTAATACTCTACTAGTACCTTCGTAGCAAGGTTAGTATACTTCTTTAATGCCAAGGCCTTCTTAATATCGGCTATCGTAACAGCGAAGATCGTATACTTAGGTTTTTTAGCAAGTTGCGCTAATAGGGTAACTCCAATTATACGGATATCTAGGGTGCTAAGCTCGCTTAGATTGTCTATAGTTTCTTATATAGCTTCCTATTCAGCTTTAGGTTTAGTATTAAATATGGAGTTAGTATTAGGTTTAGGTTTAGGTTCTTTAAGTATACTTTTTATAGTAAAGTACTAGTCCTTTTAGTACTTTCGTGTAGTAAGCTTAAGCTTTTACTTAGCGCGGGGTAGTGCAGTACTTGGGGTCTATTCGTAGGGTTTAGTGGAATTTTCGGATCCCTAATAGATATTAGTGGAAGTCTTATATTAATAGAATTTAGTGGAATTCTTAGGCTAGTAGATCTTGGTAGATTTTTTAGATTTTGGTTCTAGGTCTAAGCATTAAGTTATAAGGCACTTCTACTTATAACGAGAGGCGGTAAATAGAAGCTTAAGGTTGTTCTAATTAATAGTCACCTTATATAGCTTTATCTAGGGTTATTTAAGGATTACTAAGTAACTTAGGGTAGTAACAAAAAACCTAATTAGTTCTTTATAGTTTAGGTATTAGAGTCTTAGAAATACTACATAGGTAATACGGCCTAAAATAGTACGTTTGCCATTAAATCCAAATACGTCAATATGCTGGTTAAGGGGGGTTAGGGTAAAACCATTATCTTATATAAAGATCTTATTAATAAATCCTATGCCGCTAGCTCCTATATTAATTAAGACTTAAGTACTAACCTATTAATCATTCTACTATAGGCGGTAGTTAACAGTTATGCTATAATCCTAAGAGTTAAAGTTTATAATATTTAAAGTATTTAATAAGATCTTAAGGCAGAGCCGTCCTAGAGAGCGACTTAGCTCTAAAACCTTCCTTTTAGAGGCGATTGGGATGGAGTTCTTATAGTATATCGGTTGTAGTCTCGTCCTTATAAGTAGTACTTACTATATAACATATTAGAGCCGGATAATAATTAGGGTCAGTAGACAGGGCTTAGTTAAGGCGATTAGTTGCTTATACTAGTTGTCCTTTTATATAATTGGGACAGTAGTACACCGCCTATACTAGTTATTTAAATATTTATTTTAGGCAGGGGGATAGAGTAGTAACTTAAAATATAAGTATTATTTCCGCACTTAAAACAAAGGCCGTATTTAATGCGTTGTTTACATTTAGCAAATCCTTTTAGGGCGTAAAAGAGGGTTTTAGCGTTAATATCTATAGCGTCTAGGTCCTTACGGGTCTTATATAGCTAAGGTATAGAGTATTAAGGTATATATTTTGGGGTAAGGCGTAGTATATCGTTATATAGGCCGTTAATAATATTAGTGTAAGCAGTAAGGGTATTTAGCAGTTTAACTCCTATAAGGGAAGCCTTTAGTTTAGAGTTTAAGGATTCCACTAGGCGATTAATTAAGGCGGGTTCATTCTATCCAGTCCTTTTAGCATAGCGGTAGAACTTAGTAAAGTATAATAAAAAGCTCTTAGAGCCATATATTATCTTATTTAGTTTCCTTTATACTATTATAGTTTAGGTAGGGTCGCTATAAGATACTTCTAGTATAGTAACTAGTTCTTTTATAGTATTTAGCTAGAATAAGTATATAGTTTCCATAGCGTCTCCTATTAGACGGCTTATGGTATAATATAATTAACTATTAGGGGTAAGGTAGCAATTAATATTACCGTTTATATAACGGAACCTTGTAGCAAGAACTACGGTAGGTCCTGTTATTAGGCTAGGTGTGTAGGAAATGCAAGTACAAAAGTCGACAATGTAATAACAACTGGTGGAGTGGTTGCCCAACAGATTAACTCTAATTATATTCTAAGAATTACTATAAGAAAGGAACTATCTAGATAGGGACTAAGGGTCCTTAAATATATAACCGTACTTCTATAAAATCCTTCTTATATATAATATACGTCTTATATATAAGGTACGTAAGTTCCTTTTATTCCTCTTGTTTAATACGTAGTATATTATATGACCTTAGTTACCATTCCTCGTCACATAGTTCTACCGGCTCTATTCTAGACCGTGCCTAAATTAACTAACTAGCTTCTTTCGTCTCTTCTCTAAGTAGTTATAACATTATACTTAAAGCGTCCGTAATACCATCTCCCTCCTCTCTATCTTTGTCCTTAAAGATTTCTAATATCTTTAAGTTGTTTACTAGAGGTATAATATCCATCTAATTAATTTGGTTAATATTATTGCTTATTATACCTAAAGCAATTTCTTCCTTATACGCCCAACGTCGTACTCGCACTATTACTGTAATATTATCTCTTAGTGAGATTATACCGTCTCTATATTCTTGTTATTTAAAAGAGGGGTTAGTTTATATTACGTTAGCGAACCCATCTTTGCAATAACCGTTCTTTTACTTAGAGTGCACTAAAGCGAATATTCATTCGTCCTATAACGTTTACTCTACCTCTAATGCTAAATATACGCGACCTATTACTCTTAATAGTCGTCTAGTTCCCTAATTGATTTATCTTAGAGTCTTATATTTAATCTACTACTACGCAGCTAGATAGTAAACTATCTTAAGCCCTTATTAAATTAGAATGTTCTCGTAATATAGAACAGAAGGCCCTAAATACTTACATTACGGCGTCTACTCGGTTGCTTCGCCTTAAGAAGGTTTATAAGAAGGTTTATTTTAAGGAGTGGAAACTTATAGAATAGGGTCTATAGGAACTTAATAATAAAAGAACGGATTCTCTTCTAATAGAGAACGAAATAGATCTAAGTAGCTTAGCAACTACTCTTCTTAGGTCCCCCTTAGGTGACTCATTCTTTAGTAATCCTTTTTTATTAATACTACCTAACCTAATTTCTTCTAATACTCCTATACCTTTCTTATAGCATTCTTTAAATTCTCTAATAGTTCCTAGGTAGTCTTAGTATAGCCTATCTACTTAACCTTATACCATATTTTATTGTTAATGTCCTTATAACTAACAATCTTCGAAACTTACCACTTGTCTTCCTCTTATTCTCTATATATGTCTACCTCGTAGATTAGTGGCTTAACATTTCCGTATACTAGCTCTAGCATTGCGATATACTATATAAGGTAGATCTTTATTTTAGCTAGTAGATTTAATTTAAACGTAACCAGTAAAATCCTTTATATAATTTTAAAAGGTCCTAGTCTAACGTAGTCTAACTTCTTGCTTAGTCGTCAACTCTTAAAATTTTTATATAGTAGCCACACTTTATCTCCCTCCTTAAGATCTAGTCCCTTAGATCTCTTAGCATTATAGTACCTTTTTATTCTTTCTTATACTTTCTTTACTAATTCTATAAGGTCTATATAAAGATTTATTAGCGTCTTTATTCTTTCTTTAGCTATACTACTTATTTTCTTTACTTACCGTAGTAATAACGATGTTCTTGGCTCATATCCGTAATTCGCCTTAAATAGTAATATGCCTATTCCTTCTTAAGGTGTTATATTATATATAAACTATATAACTAGTAATAGCAATACCTAATTGTTCTATGCATAATTAATATAATGCCTTAGATACTACTTTAGTATCTAATTTAATCTTTTCGTTTAACCGTCTGTCTGTGGATAATATATAGTAAAAGTTGCTACTCTAACTCCTTATTCCGCTAAGAATACCTCCTAAAATGCTGCTATAAATCTTAGATCCCTATCCAATATAATCTTACTTAGTGCTCTATATCTTATAAACACTTCTTTAATATAGATTCTAGCGACATCTTCCGCTAAGATTTCTTCTATGCATGCTATAAAATATCCCCACTTTATAAGCTTATCTACTATTACTAAAATTGTATTATAATCTTATCCGGTAATAGGATCTCTTAACTTTAGTAACTTTATAATAAAGTCCTATAATATAACCTCCTATAGTCTCTTTGGTATTTTAATAGGTTATAGCCCTCTATACGGCTTATACCTTATTAGTTTATTCCTTTAGCAATCTAGATATTCCTTTATTACTTCTCTTGCGATATTTTAGATTCTATTAATAATATACTCTTCCTAAAGTCTTAACACTAAGCCCGTGGCTCCATTATGTCCTTAGGTTAATCCTTTATAGAATTCTTCTATAAATTACTTTACTATGCTTCTTAGGATGTACTTTACTTCTCGATTTTCGTATATATCCATCTATAAATCTTCTAGCTATACTTTTAGAATTCTTTATACCCAAAAGCTTTCTAATATTTCGTAGGCCTTTTCTAGTTCTTTTTAAGTTGCTGTAATTTTCGGGTAATTATATCTAATCAATCCGTCTATGTCTTTTCGCAGTAAAGCCCCTAATAGCTTTTCGTTATTTTGCAGTTTAGCTTTATAGCTTAGAGCATCTACCCGCGTATTATCTGTACCCTTAGTATACTAAATCTTAAAATAGTATTCTATAAGCATTTCTGCCCATCTAACCTACCTTTAGTTAAGTTCCTTCGTCGTTAGGAATCCTATTAGGTTCTTATAATCTATCTTAACTATAAATAGTTTCTCTATGCCCTATAAGAATGCTCTTTATTCCTTTAATACTGTAACTATACCTAATAACTCCTTATTATAGATATTATAGTTTAATTCTAGTAGTGTTATCTTCCGACTATAGTATACTACTAGGTGCTATCTATTTTGATATTTCTATATAAAGTATGCCCCTAGTATATAGTCTAATATATCCGTCTCTATAACCGTCTCTAGTTCTAGTTAATAGATCTTAAAAACTGGCTCCTAGGTAAACAACTCTTTAACTTTCTTAAAGAGTTTCCGCTATTCCTCTCCCCATACCTATAGTTCTTCTTTTTTTATTAATCGCGTAAATAGTTTAATATTTTTTAACCATTACGCTATAAACCTTCTACAGTAATTGCAAAACCCTAGAAATAATCTTAACTGCGTGACGTTCTCTAGTTCTTACCAATTCACTATAGCCTTAATCTTCTTTAAATCTATACTAAGTTGGCCTAGTTTAATAATAAATCTAACAAAATCGGTCTTCCTGGTAAAGAACTCGCATTTCTTAATTGCTACTAGCATCTATTCTTTTTATAGTCTCTTTAAGACCCATTTAACGTGTTCTCCGTGCTCTTTCTTAGTTATTAAGTAGATAATAATGTTGTTAAGGTATACTATAACAAATTCATCTAAGTGCTCTTTTAATATATTGTTAATACGCTTCTAGAACGTTGCTAGTGCGTTTATAAGCCTAAATTGCATAACTAATAGTTTATATAGTCCTTCCTTTAACCTAAAGGCTACTTTCTATTTGTCGCCTTCCTTAATTCTAATCTAATGGTACACCTATCTCAGATCTATCTTCGTAAAGATTTGTACATTGCCTATTCTATCTTAGATTTCGCTAATTAAGGGTAAAGGATACCTATCCTTCCTAGTAATGCTGTTTAACTGCCTATAGTTAATACACAGCCTTAGTTTGCCATTTTTCTTTAGTACGAACAGTACTAAATAACCCGCTAATAACTGCGATGGTCTAATATATCCCTTTTATAGGTTTTCCTAGACAAACTCTTTTAGTGCTCTACCCTCTTCTTTAGTAAGCTTATAGATTGGAAAGAACCTTAAACTTATTCCTGGTTTTAATTCTATCTTATAGTCCTATACTATATATTCTAACAGCTTTTTACTTCCCAGTAACTATAGTTTTTTGCCATACTTATAGTATCTCTTTAGTACGTAATTTAAGCCTCGCTCAGTCTCCTTATATATTGCTCCGACTTAGTACTATACCAACTTAGCTTGTTATCGCATTTTATAGCGTTAAGTATCTCTAATATCGATCTAACCTGTAATCTAATTGATCTTTGGATTATATTCCTATAGCCAAGGCATCCCTAATACTGCCTCGTCCCGTCCTAATAGTAGGATATTAAAAGACATCTTAATTTATCTTCCTTTAATAGTTATCTAAATAGGTCCTGTTTTAAGATTAATAATCCCTCCTCTATAGGCTATTAGATCTCCTAAAATTATAACTAATAGGTAAGGTTACTCCTTCTATCTATAAGGTAATCCCATTCTCTTAACTGCTACTAATAAGATATAGTTTCGCGTTGCTCCACTATCTATTAGCGCTTTAAACTGCTAATCTTACTATTTAACTTATAAATTTAGGTGTTGTCCTTAAATTCCTTTAAGGGTCTAAAGCTCTACCACTGGCTCCCTTTGGTCCTATAGGCCTCTACTTTTCCTAACTATTAGCTGCTTAATCCTGTTATACTTAGTTTACTCTTTAGCCAATACCTAGTTCGCTTTTTATCTTTAATATACTATAAACACGTGTTCTCTAGGCATTCCCACCACTATTATCCGTCTAAGTATTCTTCTATAAGGAATCTTTTTAATTAAAGTATTAAGTTACCTAACTCCTAAACTTCTACTAGATGCCAGCTATATATATACTTAGCATTCCTATATTATTGCTTATCTATTATCCAATATATCCTTATAGGGTATTTCCGATTCTTTTCCTTTGGATTCTTATGCATCTTATATATATTATCCACGTATGCAATCTATAATAGTGTATAGTGTGCTAGGTACTTTAGGTTAACTCTTAACTTATCTTTATCCTTAAGTTTAAACCTTTATTGTACTAATCTAAACGTTATAACTTTATTCGCAGGTACTAAAATACGTTTCTTACTTCTCCAGTCCTTTGATCGTTCCTTTAGATCCTTTAACGTTATAATTAAGGCTCCTTTAATATGGGTTATAGCCTTTTCTATAATCAGGTAGTTTTAGATAACTTTTTTATCTAACTATATATTGTCAGACCTTGCGCTACCCATACGGCGGTATGGGCTGTAGAGCTTATAAGGCATTCCAACCGGCAGCCCGTCCAGTCGCGAGACACTGCTGCTATCTTTTTAGTTTGTATGGTCGAGTGGGTTGGGCTTGGGCATAACATATATAGAAATCTTCCCATTTGTCGTTGTATTGCTATCTATACTACTTTTAGTACAGCTGTTGGAGTATATACAGCTTATCCATAAGGAAGTATCTTCTCATTACTACATTATAACAGCCTTTTATGTGTCGTTCCTTAAACCTAGTAGGGATCCCTAAATCCTCTTCGTTTTCCAGTTTGTTAAGCTACTTAGCTCTTAGTATACCTGCTCTAGGCCTATTAGTGATTCTTTATACGGGTGCTCTGTCCCTTATATAACCTAGTATGCTGGATCTCTTGTCTAGTTTTTGTTCTTGCTATAAGGTAATTCTTGCTCTAAATTCCTCCATGGTTTCTTTCGTGCTATATCTTATAAGTAGATCCTTAAAGTCGTCTTGCTTCTTAATCTTAGTATTAACTTTTTAATCTTTAGGCTAAACACTACGTTCCCCTAGTAAGTCCTCTAGGTCTATATATCTGTCTCCTAGTCTAGTTGCTATTTATACTACAAATCCTCTAATCTATAAAGAAGCCTCTTGCCTCTTATTTGTGGGTGTCCTAATTTATACTCCGAATTCTTAGTCCCTTAGATTCTTTAACCCTAAGCTTGCTTCTAACTTAAGTATTACTCCAGCCTTAGTCTAACTAGGCGTCCGTAGTGTTCTCATCTCGTTTTAAGAGTCTTAAATCTTACTTATCTCGTCTTAAGAATCTTATACCGTTGGGAATTCTTATCCCGAGCTCATTCGTATATCTTTAAACTAAGCTACTGCCCTACTCTATTGGTTTTCGTCCGTTATGGGTCCTTAAGCTTACCTTATCTCGTCTTAAGAATTTTAAGCCTTTAGCCTTTTACCTTTATCAAGTGCCGAAGTAGTTCACTATCCTACTTCTCTTGCGTCTTATAAAGCGATAAACATTGTATCTAGTGGGGTTTCAATCCCTACTGATGTTCCCTATTCTATAGTGGAATTATCCTCTGCCTCTAGTATAATATCTTTAAGGTCTATATACTTCTAGTAAGCCGCCTTTATCGCCTTATTATTATGGAATGTTTCGCCTATATTAAATTTATCGTCCTTAATATCCGATCTGCGAACTAGTTTATTAGTTCCTCTACATTCTGCAGGTACTGGCTCTTACAGCCAGTAGCTTACGCCATACTTAGCGTCCTTATAAATTCGGTATATGTTGTTATAACAAAACGCAAAACTTCTAATTAAATATTCTTTTGTTCCTCGTAGCGCATTATTATCCCTCTATACGTGTATATTGTCTACCGTTGGTCTAGTTCCCTTTATTATATAGTACTTCTAACCATCTTTATAATCCCTTATAAAGTAACCTTATTTTCCGCAATTTATATAAGCTCCTTCTTTAAACCATCTTTCTTATTATAGAGTCCGCCTAAATATCTTCTACTACTAGGATCCCTAATTTGGCTTCTGCTTCTTAGACCTTTAATTACTTAATCCTTATCCTCTAGGTTTCCACAGTTTCTTACTCCATCTCTTATAGGCTTCTTTAATACCACTTAGGTCCATTAGCTCTGCGCCATACTATAATTTTTAACTTAGCTTTAGTTGTTGCGTACTTTACGCCTTATACAACTATAGAACTCTATCTTAGCCTCTCTTAGCCTATTCCCTTTAGTAGATCCAATTATTAATCTTAATTACCTAATCTATTAGTTCCCTTAGGGTGTCCGCATCTTCTATTAGGATAATTACGTCCTAGACTTTAGCCTTAAGTCCCTATTTATACTGTGCCATAAGCGTCCTATTATTCTACTTAACTTATATTGCTAACGTCTGGAACTACGTTATATACTTAATTGCTAAGGTTTATTACGTAATATCTTGGAGTTTTCTTTCCGCTATAGTCACTGCCTCTAGGTTTCTAAATATTTATATAAGTCGTTCCACAAATCTATTCTAGCTTAAGAATATAAACCGTACCTCTTAGTTTATAGTCGTTATTCTGTTTACCTAGATTTCCGTAAAATAAGGCTTAAACTATTTAAGTGCTCTTTCTATTAAGAACAATCCTACATACGCTATTTAATCCATAGGTATTACTAACTTGGCTTCTTCTTACGCTACTTTAAAATTCATTTACGTAAGGAATCCTTTAAGCTTTAATCTCTCTCCTAAGTACCTTTTAATCAATAGTAACTTAACCTTTGCTGCGCCTATCCCGTTAATCCTATTTTCTAACGTTACATTATTTTCTATTAGCTAGTTAACTATCTCTTATAGCTGTCCGACTGTTACAGGTTGCTATAAGTTAGTGTTTGCTATACTAGTGTCGTTACCTAACCTTAAAGTAGTTGCCGCCGTCAATAGCGTTATGGTGGCTGCTTTTGGTAGTATGTTATCCAACTTTCTATATTTAATACCGTAACCAGGTAGTAATTATGTAACGGAACCTTATAGTAAGAACTACGGTGGGTCCTATTATTAGGCTAGGTGTGTAGGAAATGCAAGTATAAAAGTTAACAATGTAATAATAACTAGTGGAGTGGTTGCCTAACAGATTAACTCTAATTATATTCTAAGAATTATTATAAGGAAGGAACTATCTAGGTAGGGACTAAGGGTCCTTAAATATATAACCGTACTCCTATAAAATCCTTTTTGTATATAATATACGTCTTATATATAAGGTACGTAAGTTTCTCTCATTTCTCTCGTTTAATACGTAGCATGTTATATAACCTCGGTTACTATTCCTCGTCACATAGTTCTACCGGCTCCATTCTAGACCGTGCCTAAATTAACCAACTAGCTTCTTCCGTCTCTTCTCCAAGTAGTCGTAACATCGTACTTAAAGCGTCCGTAACAGTTTAGCTTATTCTTAAGTTAATTAAAAAAGGAGCGTAGTTTGCTCCTTTTACCTAAATAGGCGAGAGGATTAGGGAGATATTCGGTTAGCTTCTTTACAGGGGCACTAATTAGCAAATTTAGGGTTAAGGAGCTAGTTTTAGATATATCTTCTCCATCTAGTACCTATAGGTTAACACTAGTAGAAACGGGTAGGGGCAACGGTATAGTAGATAGTAGGTTATAGCGGATCTCTTTAATTTCCTTTCTTAGGGATCTAATTATTTCTTAGTATTAAGCCTCTTATTAAGCAAGGGCATCTATAAAGGCCTATTATAGGCCCTTTATTTATTTAGTAAATATATTACGTAAGTTAGTTACAGATATAGGGGCTTCTAGGTTATTCTATATATTAGGCAGGGCGAGGTAGTATAGGTTTAACATAATATAGTGTTACGGAGTAAGCATAAGCGATAATAATATATAGTAAAGTAGATATTATTAAGCTATATACATAAACTATATAATAAGATTAAAACGTTATATAAGGAAAGAAGGTAGGAAAACGGGAAGAAAGGGCATATATTATTAACTTAGTTGCTTAGTTAATATATACATAGGGTAAAATAGGGTTTAGGTTATAGTCCTAATAGAGCTTAGTAGAATTTAGTGGAACTTAGCAGAATATAGCAGAATGCCGTAGATTGCCGTTAGATTGCTATTAGATTGCTATTAGATTGCTATTTCGCGGTTAGTCTCTAATTGCTAAGTTGGTAGAAATAGGTAGACGTGTACAAGGTGTTATAGGGGTGTCCTATAACATAGTTCTATATTCTATATTAATCTAGAGCCCTCGTATACGCGCTAAAGTAACGACTTCTTATAATATAGCGACTCCAAACACCCTAATCGCGATACTGCTGTCGCATTTACATGCCTTATATAATATTATTATTCTAACCTTCGTAATTATAATAAGTTTGTTTTTAGGGCGTCGCGGGCATTATTATAGCTCTATTATAGCTCCTATAGGATATAGGCAAAGATATAGGAAACGTTAATCACAAAGAGGGCGTTGGCCGAGGAAGGAGGTTCTATTACTATTTTTATTATATTTTTTTATATCCATTGTATTATACTACGTACAATACTGCGCATGCAGCCTTAGGCTATGGCGCTATAGTTCTATATATATAAATCCTTTCTAGGCAGCTTAATATGTACTAGTAGCTATGTCCTAGTAGTTTATAAACCCCTAAATTAGGAGTTTATAGTTTCCTAGTAAAATACTAAGATACTACAACTACTAGGGAATGAGAAGATGGTAAGAAAAACTATAAGAAATCCTAACCCCTGTCCCTGTCCTTTTGTAATTTATTTTTGTTCTTTTGCTCTCTAATATCTTTTTAAGAGCCTAGTAGGAGTTACCTCCTTCTAGAATCCTATCTGTTTTTATTCTTCCATAGAATCTTCTTCGCGTACTAGTTTAGCAGCTTTAAAAGTCTCGCAGTCTTTACTATTAGCAAAGTGCTTTTCTTTACAATTAATGCAAAAAGGGGTGGTATGCTGGCAAGGCTTGCCTATTATTATACAGGTAGAACAGGAATAGTCTTTAGATAAATCTGCAGCCGCATAGTATCTGCAAGCCCTAATAGAGCACCTGTCTCCTATATGGCCAAATTTTTAGCAGCTCGTATACTACGTAGTAGGAGAGACTTCGAGGTATTTTACTACCTTAGTAGCTGTACCTGCAATTAATATCTCTTTTTACTTAAGGATTTCTTGTCTTTTTCTTCGTTCTCTATAGTAAAAACTATAGAGCCAAATCTGGTCTATAGATTGTGTCTTTTTACACTAGATAAGATCTATCTAGGTAGTCCTTATATCCTTATAGGATTAAAGGTCTTAATTTCTTCTTTTAGAAGCTTAGAGCCTCCTTCTTCTAAGAAAGGTAGGGTAGGAACCCTATAGGCTATAATTTGAACCCAAGGTTCTAGTTTTTATTCTCTTTAAAAGGTAAAGTAGTTATGCCAGATTTCTTTATATTTAACTAGGAAATCAGTATTATACTCTTCTGTAGTTGTAAGGAGAATATTTTGTTTTCCTTTAGTTCTAGCTATAGATGCTAAAACAGGTTTTTCTACTTGCAGTTTTAATATAAATAGTTAATTGACTTTGTTTCGTATAGAGAAGGTATTTAAAGGTTGGTCCTTTTAGTCTGTAATTAAGACTAGCTTTCTTTCTTATAGCTGCTTTTTCTTACTTCTAGTAGAAGTAGAAGGAGTAGGAAATGGTAATAATAAGGAGGGTAAAAAGGACGAAGTAGGGAGGTCCTTCTTTAGCCTCTCTGCGTAGGTTTCTTTAGTAGGGGCTACCTCCTTACGGAGAGCTCTTACTTCTTCGACTAGTCCTTTTAGGACATTATTTGTCTTTTCTTTTCCTTTTATAAAGGGGTTTTCTCCTACTAGGACACTACGTGTATAGTCCTCTAGCTGTTTAACTTATTCCTTTTTATTTTCTTTTTCTTCTTCTTCTTCTTCTTCTAGCCCTTTATAGGCCTGGGTTAGGCTATCTAGAGCCTTTTATAGGTGTTATTCTAGAGAAAGGGGAGTAAAAGATATACTATATATACCAGCCGTAAAAGTCCTTATTTTGGTTGTCTTTTTTATAGGTTTTTGGTTTTCTTTTTCAGTAGAAGACTAAGGATGTCCTTTTTTTTCTCCTGTCCCAAATAGGCTAGGGGAAGGAGAAGGGGCAGAAAAAGTGAGTGTAGATATAGACTTATTATCACTTATTTCTATAAAAGGTTTCTTTTTAGGCCTACCGGGCCTTGGCATTTTATGTTTTATAAGGGGGTTTTTCTAGTTTTTACTATCCTTATACCCTTTTCTCCTTACTAATCCTACTAGAAGATTTCTAGGGAGATTAGGCTAAGAGGTAGTAGAGAAACTAGCCCCTATTTTGTAGTTTTGGTATTGGTAATAGTAGTAGTAGGTTTAGTGTTTCTGTCCGTGCCTCGCTTATAAGCTAGGGCCACCCTTAGAGAAAATTTTCTGTTGGGAAAAGGGGGTAAAACGACAAATAAATCCACCTCTAACTCGCTAGGCAGTAGGAATTAGGTCTTAAAAGTTAGAAAATCGATTGTTTTTAATAGTAAGATGGGTATGCATAAGTTTTGGAGTATAGCGCTACCTTTTGGTAAGGTTGCATGTGTGGTGAAGGGTATAGCAGACTATATAGTAGACACAGCTAAGAAATACGCTCTACTACTATAAAGCTAAATAGGGGGAAGAAAGAACCGCTTAATATTATTAGCACTTACGCTACTTACTACCACTATTAAATTAGCATAGGTGATGCGAAGGGACTTTATAGTATTAATGCTTAGCCTAGATATTAGTAGTGTCTACAATAACGTACCCCATAAGCGCCTCCTATATATTTTTAGGGTAAAGGGCTTCCTAAAATAGATTATATAATTTATATAAGGGTTTATAGGCTAGAAAGAAACATTACTAATCTTTAGCGGGTACTAGAGCCCCCCTATTACAGTTATAATAGAAATACTATAAGGATTACCCCTCTTGCCTATACTCTTCCTTTTCTCTATAAGTAACCTATTTAACTTTTTTAAAAAAGGGGCGACCTAGGGGATAGGCTTTATTAATAATATAAACCTAATTATATACGGGCTAATAGCCATAAAGAATTGCAGAACACTAGAGAAAGCCTATAATACCTATATAAAATAGGCAAGACAACATAAAGTCTAATTCTCTCTAGAGAAATACTAGCTAATCTATTTTATAAAAAAACGTATCTAATCTATAGATCTTTAATATATAATATATATCTAAGGCTTTAAGGGTTAACTAGTTTAAGGCCTAAGGGTATTAGGAGTATAAGTAAACAGTAAGCTTTGGTAGAGCGTATATACATTATAAGCGGCCTATAAAGGCTAAGCTTAGTATATTATAATATTTAGGATTGCCAATTCTATATAGGGTCTACGCTTTTAGAGGTTATGCCTACTATATATAGCAGTTATCTGGCTGACCATAATATATAGATCCAGTATTTAGGCAATAGGAGAATCCAAAAAAGGCCCCCTTAAATTACTTCTTAAACTACTCTAAAAGGTCTAAACAGCCTACCTCTAAAGTATAATAGGCGGGTATAAGCGAACGGCTATAGCACTGCTTAAAAAGGAAGCTAATATCCCCCCTATAATTATATATTAAAGCCGCTGTAATATAAAGGGTATAAAAAGAGCATAACTCTAATATTATAAAGTATATTAAGACACGCCTAAACAAACTATAGAGGGATCCTAGGGTGCCCCGTAGGAGAGGAAACCAAATGCCCTAAAATAGGGAAGATATACTAAAGAAATAGGTAGAGAAAGTAGAAGAAGAATAGTGCTGTATTAGGGCCTAGGTCTATATAGAGGAGAAAGGGAGATATATAAGAGGCTAGTAAAAATAATAGTAAAAGAGAGAAAGGAGCTAAAGTAGAGTATAAAAGAGTATTAGGAAACCATCTACTATAATATAATACTGGTTAGACTAATACTGGAAAGGCGTATAAAAGTTAAAGGTATAAAGGCTAACCTAGGTAAGAGTAACTTAAGCTATAATATAGTTAATGCTATAGGGGGTAAACACCTAGGGGCTCTAAAAAGGCCTAATAAAGGTAGAAAATATAATAGTAATACTCTTAAGAATAGGAATAATAGGTCTAAAAGATTGGCTCTACTAGGTAAGTGTCCTAGTAGGTAGCTTAAGATGCGAATATAGTTAGCTAAGACAGATACTAAAACATATAATACTGTTATGCCCCTTACGCATTAACTAAGAAGTAATACTCTTAGTAGCTAGTATAGAGAACTATAATACACTACTCTTAATATAAAAAGGTCTTAAGGCGGTTACCTAGTAACTTATTAGCTAAAATATACTAGACCAGTTCTAGGTTATAAAGGAAATAGTAATAAGGGGTAAAGGGATAAGTAATAGGCGTCCCCTAATAACTCTATAGTAGTAGAGTAAAGATTACAATACTAGCGCGTCTGTAGGCTTATTACGGCAGCAGTAGTTTCTAAAAAGGTTAAAAAAATAAGGTAGTAGAGCACTACTAGTAACTTGTAGGCACTAAGTAGGCGAGTTCTAAAAGGCAGGGTAATGGATTACGGGGTTTTTTTAAGTCAAGTTTTTCTTAAGTTAAGCTTTCTCCCTATATATAAATAAGGAGTAGTCCGCGTGGGCCCAATAGGGATCTAAATCGGACGTTAAGTAATGAATTATTATTATATGTGATGCCCTCCTCGCACATTCTATATATCTTGCTTACTTTAAACAATAAATAAGCGTTACTCTTCCCGCACGGTTATTATTAAATACTTATCCTACGCACTTAATAGTACTTACTTAGTCTACGCGGTTGGTGCAAAATAAATTATAATATGGCGACGGTTCTTTTCTACCTACCTACTAACCTATTTACCTACCTGCCTGCCTACCTATCTGTGCCTACGTGTCTATGCTTATATATCTATACCTACCTATTTATATCTACATGTCTGTACCTACGTGTCTATATTTACATATCGATACCTACCTATCTATACTACCTTAATTTAATCGATCGATTAAATTGTTTATAGTATTTGCTGGCTAGTTATCTAAACGGTTATCGTCTAGCTCTAGCAGCGGTCGTTTAGCAATGGCGACGGTTATTTAGCTCTAAACTGTCGTCTAGCTCTAGCGACGGTCGTCTAGCTCTAATGACGGTTATTTAGTTTTAGGGATAGTTGTCTAGTTCTAGTAACAGTCGTCTAGTTCTAGTAACGGTTGTCTACTAGCTGCCGTTTTGGTGCCTTCCTGAGTAGGAAGGATATAAGAAAGGAAGGGTAAAAAATAAGGTAGCTACCTAGGTGTATATAGGTTATCTTATAAATTAGACCCCTAGGGAGAAATTACGCTACGGCGTAGCGCTAAGGGCTAGCGCTACGCTTGTAAAGTCCTACGAAGTCCTAAGCTAATTAAATTATCTTACCCTAGTCCTATAGAGTCCCGCAAACTCCTAGACCAATTATATTACACTAAAAGAAATTTCTCCCTAAGGGTCTAAGAGCTTATAGGCGCCCTTTATATGCAAAATTAATGTTTCTTATTAGGCAATAACTCTTCTATTATAACGCTGTATCTTACACCCTAAATTAACTCTAAAATACTTATAACTAGATCTAATTAAAAGCTATTTGCTTTCTCTATCTAATTAAGAAGCAATAGACGCTGCTAGTAGAATCTATATACCCCTATTTAATAACTCATAAAGTCCTTTATCCAGTACCCCTTCTAGCCCTCTTTTATTTCCCGACAGACACCCTAACGAATACCCTAATAGGTATTTTAACAGCGATATAGACTACCTTAATAATAAGCCTAATAGCGACGCTATTAAGGCTCTTTAGCCTTTCTCTAACGAACCTTTTTCTTTTACCTGTGGTTAATATAATATAAGTTCTAGGGAACGGCAGTTTACGCAATTTAAGCTATAATAGGTAGCTAATACACTACGCCGCGTTTAATGGAGTTTTTAAACCTTTATACTTACTTAGGCTAAGGTAGAAGAGAGTAAAGAGGTTATAATTTAGAACTTCCGATATACCTATTTATAAGAGCGACGGCGTATACTAATACGTGCTATAGACGATCTATATATAAGGGGCATCTGCTAGCATCCTTCTCTAGCAGATTCTTTTGCTATAAAGCTTAATAATCTTATCTATTAGCCCTACTTTGCTTAATTTAATTATACTATAGACCTAAAAATACTTGACTTTAAGCTAGCCTTTAGGACTATTAAGGAGGTTGCCCTAATATAGCATGCTGTTCCTTTAAGACTTATAAGCAATTAGCGCGCCTACTAAGCTAGTTATAGCGCTACGCCTTAGTCTAATATGTTATTTAGGCGATTATTTACTATTACTAATATAGTATATTATTCTTAGGCCAAAAAGCAATCTAGCTTCCTCTCTTTAATACTAGATATCTATTTAATAGGCTCTGGTATAAAGCGGCGAGTTATTAAGACCCTATTGGGGTTTGGGGTGTATTATAGTTATTATTAGGCTAATTAGTTAATAGGTAAGATTGTTAAGGAGGTAGAGGTATAATATCTAACTCTAAACTCCTAGGCTAATTAGCTAACGTTTTTAGAGATAGCTTAAGCTTTAAGCGTTAAATAAGCAAGTAGTAATTATTTATAATAATATTAACTTTAAGGATAAGAAGCGTAACTAGGTTATAGGCTATATAAATACTATACGGTTAATAATAACAGCGGCTATTATTCTTTACCCTAGACTACTACTTTTAGGTTTGTGTTAATCTATATATAATCTAACAATACTACTTAGGCTTAATAATATATTGGCTGCCCCTAGTATATCTAGTAAAGATAGTAGGATTGGGTTAAATATTACGCGAAGCCTTATATTAGATACAATTAAAAGACTTTATATAGCTAGTATTAACTCTATATTTGGGGATAGTAATTGCTATTTTAAAATGCTAAGTATATATTATCTTAATATAAATTAGACTAAGTTCTAGCAATTTAGGGCTATATTTAAGGATAATGGTACTATTAAAGGTATTTATAGTGTCTATAAAAGTATATATTTAGACTAGCTTAGTTTATAGGTACTAGAAGACCCTAAAGCTAGACCTATTTATAATAACTTCTATAATTACCTCTAGCTTATCTATAGAGACTAACTTATAGTAATCTATATTAGGGCTATTAAAAATAAGTAAACCTAGGCTCGCCAACTATATAACTGACGAGATTGGTTTCTTAGTATACCTATATAGTTCTATATCTAGATAATCCTTCTAAATACTATTGTCCGTATATATTAGGCACCTATTATTGTTAAAGAGGAGGCTTATTATTGCTTATAAGCTAATACTACTATATAGGGTTGCAGTTAGTGTAGTTAGGAGAACGCTAAATATTACCTAATAGAACCAATTATTGCGCAGGGCTTTATAGCACGCGTAGTTGTATTATTCTATATAGTAATGCAATGTAAGGGCTACCTTATTACCTCTGGTAGAGACTTTTTTTAAGCAAATAGACTATATTACTAACGCTATTAGTTCTCTTATACTAGATTAATTTTTAGAACCTATTAAAGACGTCTATCTAGCCGCCTTTATATTAAATACGTAGAATAGTAATAGCTCTAATAAGCAACTATATAACGATATTAAATTCCGGATAATATATTATATACTTTAGGAGGTTAAGCTATTTCTAACTATTTAGTATACTATTAAACATACTAATATAGGCATGCTAAGGCACTTTGTTAACCCTCTTATTGTCTACTTTTTTAGCGCGTCCTAGCTTAACTATAGCCGCAAGATATTATTCTATTAATAAAATCTCTCCTTAGTAAACACTCCTAAATTATAGTATGTAATACTATCCTCTAGGCTTATTAACTAGCTTAGTAGAGTTATTATTTATAAAGCAATTAACCTTAGGCTTAAGTATTTTAATAATAGCTATATGTGTGACGATCGCCCACCGAGCCGAACGAACGCAACTTGCTAAAAAGGTACAGTGTCGCACCGAATGATTTGACGGCTCGGTAACTAATATATATACGTTCGTTGTCGTTACCTAACAATATAATTAAGATAAAGTGTTATAAGAACTTAACCTATAATATAAATATTATATTTAACCGAGTATATCTATCTAATACTTAGGTTAGGGCGTTACGTAAAAAAGTAGAGGCTATATTTAGCGAGTATATACCTAGGACTTATATTACTATTATTATACTACCGGATATATTTTTACTTACTTATACCCTCTTTACTTTAAATCTAGCTAAACCGCGGAGTGTTAAATAATTGGCTAGTAAGAAGTTTTTAAATTCTTATAATATCTTATAAGAAAGGTATTAAGGTGCTAGCGGATAAAGTTAATTAGTTTAACTAGTAGTACGTCTAATGATTAGATATATTTAGGGGTTCGTACCCTTTTAATACCCTAGATAATCTTAATGGATTTACTAATATAGAAGATTATACTAACTAGGTTAGGGAGGGATTAAATAGGGTTATTAATCTAATAATTAACCTTATAGGAATTGGAGTAGCTAACTAATCTCTAGACTCCTGTAAACTTCTATAAACTCCTAGACTAATTAAACGCCTATATTTATTAATACTCTAAACTAGTATACCTATAAGAACTCCCTTAGGTTAAATTTACCTAGTCCTTAAACGTTTACGAACTTTTGCGAACTCCTAGGCTAATTAGATACCTATATTTCTATTTAACTAGGTTAACTAATCTATATAAACTTATACACGAATCTATATATAACCTTTTATACGACCTTTTATATATAAGGCAATGACAGAACCCGGCAACTATATTTAACTACTATCTACCTATACTACTTACTAGGCAACTCTAGGGCTTCTATAACGCCTTATAGTTAGGCCCGTATTAAATAGTGCCGCTATTTAAGATTACCCCTTAAATTAATATAGCTGGATTAAAGCTTGCCTATAAAGGATGCCTTATAGTTTAGCCTAAATTAAATAGTATTATTATCTAGGTTTTACTCTTTAGATTAACGTAGCTGGATTAAAGTTTACCTATAAAAAAAAGCTATAAAAGCCACTACTTTAGCGCACTGGAGTGCTAGAAAGTAACAATAACCCTTTTCCCCCTTATACTATAATACCACTGCTGCTAGGGCCTAGTAGTGGACTACTAGACGGCTTATACGCCGCTAAAGACCTTAGCCTAGGAGGTAGGGACGAGGAATTCTTAGGGTTCTTACGCTTCTACTTTAAGAGGCTATACCTACTAGAACGGGCCACTACTTAGTAATAAGCGCAGGTATTCCTAGGCCTGCTTACCTATTATATACCCTTTTTAGAGTATACCTAATTGTTACGGGACACCCCTGTAACACCTTATACACATCTACCTATTTCTACTAACTTAGCAACTAAAGACCGACTATAAGACGGCAATTTAATAGCAATCTGCGGCAATCTAATAGCAACTTGCTATATTCTACTATATTCCACTAAGTTCTACTAAGTTCTACTAAATCCTGCTAAGTTCTACCAGGACTACTACCTAAATCCTATTCTACTTTATATACGTATTAACTAAGTAACTAAGTCCGCGATATATACCCTTTTTTCCTATTTTCCTACCTTCTTTCCTTATATAATGTCTTAACTTCTTATATAGTTTATATATGTAGTATAAGGGTACTTTTAGTCTCTTACTTGGCTATATCCTAGGAGCTCTTAGGGACTGCTAAGGCTAGCCTTCGGCTAGGCCTTGGCCACCCCTTATAAGCTCCTTAGGCTTACAGCCTCCTTCCTCCCCTATCGGTTTAAATGTAAGGTAGTATTGCTAGGGTCTCTCCGTATAAGACTATTGCCTACTCTTTACTATATCGTCCTCTTCTATCGACTCCCTATATAACTTATGCTCGGCTTACCTGCTCCCTACTATACACCCTAGCAATACTGCCTTATATATAGCTTAATAATATCTACCTTACTATATATTATCGCCGCTTATACTTACTCCGTAATACTATATTACGTTAACTTTATATACCACCTCCGAAATACAGAATGACCCTAAAGCCCCTATAATAGCCGCTGGTATTATATCCGTACTCTAAGAACAACTAATAGAAATATAGAAGTCTTTTGTAGACGCCTTTATATAAAACTAAGCTACTTTAAATTAATAATAAGCCGAATAAGAAGTATAATACTAGCGATTAATTAAGGACCTCTAAAAAGAAATCCGTATACTTAAGATGCCTACGCTAGGGCCCTAAGACCGAATACTATCTCTAGAGATAAACACGTAGAATATAAGCCCTAAACCTATAATAACTGTCCACCTTAAACTAATTACTACACTAAAATAATCCAAACAACTACTAGATCCCCTAGTATTTACTAGTAAATAATAAAAACTTTAATTATTCCTAAGCTAGCTTAAAAATAAGCTAACTAGTAATGCTAACCGTTACCTAACTAAAGCTAACTAACTCTATTACGCCCTAAGTCAACTAAGAGGAGAGGTAGCTAACCTTATTAAACCTCTTTAGCTAACCTTAATATAAAGCCTAGTTATACTTCTTAAAGCCTTATACGGAGACCTAAACCGCTAAGCTATTACTTAAAGAAAAATAAACTACATAGCTTAAGGAACGAAAAGTTTCCTAGTATACTTCTCTAAATTTAACCGTTACGTAAGGGAAACAGGCTAGAACGACTCCGTACTAATTAACAGCCTTATTAAATCTTTAAGCCCTAAACTAAAAACCTCCCTAATAGGCGTAGACCTACTAGGAGCCCTTAGTGCCTACATAAACGTCGTTAATAAACGGTATAATAATATACTACGCCTAACACCGAAGCCCGCCCCCTAATATAATACGGTAACCCTATAAACGTCTATTAAGTTATTATCTTAGCCTAAGCACCCTAACGCTATAGATATTAACACTAGAACCCTAAAGTACACCCTACTAAGGTCTCTTAAATAAGAAAGACGCATTAAGCTAGGCCTCTACTTTAAGTGCGGAAGTAAGGACTATATCTTAAAATACTGTCTCGTCCCCTTACCTACGCTCTAAAACGATTTATAAACGGCCAATACTAGCAACCGTTTACTGTATTAACTTTCCAGTTACCGCCCCTAATCTTTACCTAGCTCCAGCCCTATATTTAGTAAGCACTACTTATAAGGGCAAAGTTATAACTAACGTTTTATAGGAACCCCTTTTCGCTTACTACTAAAAGGTATATCTTAGAGTTAAGTTGCTCTCTAGGACGGCTCTGCCTTAGGATCTCATTAAATGCTTTAGATGTTATAAACTCTAACTCTTAGAATTATAGTATAACTGTTAACTATCGTCTTTAGCAGAATAATTAATAGGCTAATACTTAAGTCCTAATTAATACAGAAGCTAGTGGCATAGGATTTATTAATAAGATCTTTATATAAGATAATAGTTTTACCCTAATCCCCCTCGACCGGCATATTAACGTATTTGGATTTAATAGTAAACGCACGGTCTTAGACTGAATTACCTATATAGTATACCTAAGACTCTAATACCTAAACCATAAAGAACTGATTAAGCTTTTTATTACTACCTTAGGTCACCCAGTAATCCTTAAATAACCCTAGATAAAGCTATATAAGGTAACCATTAATTAGGATAACCTTAAGCTTCTATTTACTACCTCCTGTTATAAATAGAAGTGCCTTATAACGTACTATCCTAACCCTAAACTAAAATCTAGAAAATCCACTAAAATCCATTAGCCTAAGATTTCTACTAATATCTACCCTACGCCTAAAGAATCCACCAGATTCCACCAACCTAGGAATTCCACTAAATTCTACTAACATAAGATTTCTACTAATATTTATTAAGGATCTAAAAATTCCACTAAACCCTATAAATAGACCCTAAGTACTATACCGCCCCAAACTAAGCAGAAGCTTAAGCTTAATATATAAAACTACTAGAAGACCTAGTACCCTATAATAAAAAGAATACTTAAAGAACTCGAACCCAAATCTAATACTAACTCCGTACCTAATACTAAACCCGAAATTAAATAAGGAACTATGTAAAAAACTACAGACAACTAGAGCTCACTTAACGCCCTAAATATCTATATAATTAGAGCTACCCCGCTAGCGTAACTTGCTAAAAAACCTAAATATACGATCTTTGCTATCACTATAGCTGATATTAAGAAGGCCTTAGCACCGAAAAAGTATACTAACCCTACTATAAAGGTACTAGTAGAGTACTATAACCGCCTAGAAGTATTCTTATAGAAGGAAGCTAATAAGCTACTAAAACACCAATTATACAACTATAAGATTATACTTAAAGAAGGAAAGTAGCCTAGATTTAGACTCCTATATAGGATATCCTAAAACAAACTCTAAGTGCTATGGAAGTATTTAGACGAGAACCTAAGTAAAGGATTTATTAGAGCAAGCTCTTCACCTATAGCCATACTAGTAATCTTTATCAAGAAACCTAGCGGTAGTTTACGCTTCTATATAGACTACTAAGCCTTTAACGCCGTTACCGTTAAGAACTAATACCTAATCCCGTTAATATAGGAGACACTAAACTAACTAAGTAAGGCTCGCTACTATACAAAGCTTAATATTATCTCTACATTTAACCGCCTCCGTATAGTAAAAGGGGATAAATAGCTTACTGCATTACGTACTCAGTATAGATTATTTAAATACTTAGTGACGCTATTTGGCCTTATAAATGCTCTAAGCTCGTTTTAATATTACGTAAATAATACCCTACGTCCCTACCTAGACATCTTCTGTACTGCTTATATTAACGACATTTTAATATATAGTAATAACCTAACTAAATATTGGAAATACGTTAACCTTATTCTATAAGCCCTATATAGAGCTAGTCTATAATTAGATATAGATAAATGCGAGTTTTATAAAACGGAAGTCCTATATCTTAGACTCCTTATTTCTATAAATAGTATATAAATAGACCTAAAGAAAGTTAAAGTAATTATAAACTAGTAAGAACCTAAGAACGTTAAGGATATAAGCGCCTTTATAGGATTTGCCAATTTTTACTAACAGTTTATCGATAACTTCTCCGCCCTAGTTTTACCCCTTATTACTTTAACCTAAAAAGATAAAGCTTTTATCTTTAACAAGGAATATAAGAAGGCCTTTACTTATCTAAAGGTTATATTTACTACTGCATTTATACTCTAATACTTTAACTTAGAATAAATAAGTGTTATAAAAGCCGACTTATCTAATTATATTACTAGAGGCATTCTGTCTTAATATAATAATAAAGAAGTATTACACCCCATAATATACTTCTTAAAATAACTAAGCCCTACTAAATATAATTATAAGATCTACGATAAAGAATTACTAGCTATTATTAGATGCTTTAAGAAATAGCGACCTAAACTAAAAGGCGCTGGATTTCCGATTAAGGTCCTTAGCGACTATAAGAACCTATAGTACTTTACAACCACAAAACAGCTAAGTTATTGTTAGGCCCGCTAGTTAGAATATTTGTTACACTTCTAATTCTTAATTACGTACCGCCTAGGCATCTAAGGTTAAAAGCCTAATACCTTAACCTAATGCTTATAAGACGCGCCAGCCCTAAAAAAAGCGCGCTCTTACCAAAATTAGACCCAACTTTACCCTAAACTATTTAACCCTCCTACTAAAGACCTTATAGTATACGTCCTTAAAATAACTAATTAACCAATTAAATAGATTATAGTTAATAAATACCTAAATAACGAGTTTATCTAAGAAACGCTTAAGCTAATTTAAAATGGCGTTAGACGCTCTAAAAGGATTTCTTTAAGTAAATACAAAGCTTATAGAAACCGCTTATATTACTAAAACTATCTAGTTATCCCTAATTATAATAAGCTTAAGCTTAAGCTCCTTAAATACGTATATAATCTACCTATTACCGGCCACCTAGGCTAAGAAAAGACCCTAGAACTACTCTAACGGGAGTATTACTAGCTAAATATATATAACACAATACAAAGGTACATCTTTAGCTACTATACCTGCCGATAAGCTAAAGCCTCGTATAAGACGTATAACGGTCTCCTAAAGTTACTACCTATTCTAGACCAAAGATAGAAGGACATCTTAATTGACTTTATTATTAACCCCCCTAAAAGTAAAGGCTATATAAACATTATAGTAGTTATAGACCGACTATCTAAGATAAGACACTTAATCGCCTATCCTAATATATTAACGCCTACTGTTACCTAACTATTTCTAAATTACGTATAGAAACTCTATAGACTCCCTAAAACAATTATCTCTAATAGAGGTAGCCAGTTTATCTTAGTATTTTAGAAAAAACTAACTACCCAACTCCGCATTAAAGTACTATTATTTATTACGTACTACCTAGAAACGGATAGTTAAACGGAATGCGTAAATGCTATAATAGAATAGTATATTTGGATATACACGTTATATTTATAAGATAACTAAATTAACTGGCTTACATTTACTAAGTTTACTATAAATAATTCCGTCTCGGAAACCACGAAAGTCTCCCTATTCCTAGCTAATTACGGTTAGCACCCATAAATGGGTTTTAAACCCTTTAGTAATATTCCTTACCCCACTTATTACGCCTTATAAGTCGCAAAAGTAACTAAATTTATAGAAAAAATGGAGGAACTATAACAGTTCCTTACTAATAAGATAACATAGGCTTAATTTATCTATAAATCCGCAGCAAATAAGAAACAAACCCTAGTACTAGCCTACTAAATTAGTAATTTTATTTGGCTAGATATAAGAAATCTAAACACAAAATAACCTACTAAGAAACTTAATTAGAAGAATACTGGCCCTTATAAGGTTAAAAAGGTTATCTTTCCTTATATCTACTAACTAAAGCTCCCTAATACGGTTAAAATCCACTTTATATTCCATACGTTAGTTCTCTACCCTACTGCCCCTATATTAGACGCCCTGCCTAAATAGATATAAAACCCTCCCCCACTAGTTAAGGTAGATGGTGAGGATAAGTACTTTATTAAAAGAATTAATAATATTAAGTATAATAAACGAAAACGCCAATATATATATCTTATAAAGTAGAGAGGCTATACTAAGCCCTTATAGGAACCCGTTAACTCTATAGGACTTATATAAGCCACAGAAGACTTTTACAAACTCCACCTAGAACTACTACAACCCCATCTCGCAGAAGCTTAAGTTTAAAGGGGGGGTACTATTATAGGACACCCCTATAACACCTTATACACGTCTACCTATTTCCACTAACTTAGCAACTAAAGACTAACCATAAGACGGCAATTTAATAGTGATCTGCGGCAATCTAACAGTAACTTGCTATATTCTACTATATTCTACTAAGTTTTACTAAGTTCTACTAAATCCTACTAAGTTCTGCTAGAACTACCACCTAAATCCTATTCTGCTCCGTGTATGTATTAACTAAGCAACTAAGTCCGCAATATATCCCATTTCTTCCCGTTTTCCTACCTTCTTTCCTTATATAACGTCTTGACTTCTTACACAGTTTATATATATAGCTTAATAATATCTACCTTGCTATATATTATCGCCACTTATACTTACTTTATAACACTAATACTCCTTACCTAAGGCTTAGTAGGTAGTATATTACTTACCACCTACTAACTATACCCCTAACTCTATCTCTATTATCCAGCCGATATAGCCCTAGTCTCTCCGCTTATTCAGCCCTATAGCCACTAACCCCACCGCTAACTATAACTACTATTTACCTTAGGTAGTAGGGGCGTATATAATAGTCGCCTTACTATAGGGAGCCTAAGCCTATAATAGGCGGACGGGGTTAGCGCGCTAGGCGAGGGCAAACCTAGTAATAGTAAGGGCTAATAGTAGGAGGGCTAGTAATAGGGGGAGGGCTAGGGCGAGAGTAAGGGCTAGGGTAGGAGTAAGGGCTAGGGCCGGTAATAGTAATAGTGGTAGTGGTCTATAAATATATATAAGCTAAGTATATATTATATAGTTATTAATACTTATAACTCCTTTCCTAACTCCCTACCACTAAACCATTTATCCTTATTATCGTCGTTATTGTTATTGTCAGCGGCGGCAGCGCTGGCGGCGGTGCTGCTGTTGCTATTACTGCTATTACTATTACTATTACTACTACTGCTACTATTAGAATGGGAGGGTGGCGGTAAAGGTAAGGGCGAGGGCACCTATTAAAACTAGTTAGTTATACGTCAGGAAAAAATTTACCAGCATTTTTGCAGCATTTGGCAGCATTTGGCGGCCAAATGCGCATTCCGCGCACTATAACGTGTAGCGTATGGTATCGACTAAGGTGCGGCATACTGCCGTATTTAACAATGCGGTGCGGCATACTGCCGTATTTAATAATGCGGTGCAGCATACTGCCGCATACTGCCGTACTTAACAATGCGGTGCCGTATACTGCTGTATTTAACAATACGGTGCTGCATACTGCTGTATTTAACAATACGGTGCTACATACTGCTGTATTTAACAATACGGTGCTGCATACTGCTGTATTTAACAATGCGGTGCCGCATACTACTGTATTCGATAATGCGGTGCCGCATACTGCCGTATTTAATAATGCGGTGCAGCTAATTACGCATTTTGCACTTAATGCGCAATTAATATATAATGCCCTCCTTGCGCATTCTGTATATCTTGCTCACTTTACGTAATAATTTATATTATTTTAGATAATTTAATATAATATAGCGACGGTTCTCTTCTACCTGCCTACCTACCGACCTACCTACCGACCTACCTGCCTGCCTGCCTGCCTGCCTGCCTGCCTGCCTACCCGTCCGCCCGTCTGTCTGTCTGTCTATCTGTCTGTCTGTCTGTCTGTCTGTCTGTCTGTCTATCTGTCTATCTGTCTATCTGTCTGTCTGTTTGTCTGTCTATACCTACCTATCTGTGCCTACCTATCTATGCCAACCCGTCTATGTTACCTTGATTCGATCGATCGATCGAATCGTTTATAGTGTTCGCTGGCTGGTTGTTTGAACGGTTGTCTGGCTCTAGCGACGGTCGTCTAGCTCTGGCGACGGTCATATAGCTCCGGCGACGGTCGTCTAGCTCTGACGACGGTCGTCCAGCTCTAGCGACGGTCATCTAGCTCTGGCGACGATCGTCTGGCTCTGGCGACGGTCATCTGGCTCCGGCGACGGTCGTCTAGCTCTGGCGACGGTCGTGCGGCTCTGGCGACGGTCATCTAGCTCTGACGACGGTCGTGCGGCTCTGGCGACGGTCATCTAGCTCCAGCGATGGTCGTCCGGCTCCGGCAACGGTCGTCCGGCTCTGGCGACGGTCGTCCGGCTCTGGCGACGGTCGTCTGCTGGCTGTCGTTCTGGTGTCCCCCTAGGTAGGGAGGATGTAAGGAAGGAAGGGTAAAAAATGAGGTGGCTACCTAGGTGTATATAGGGGGTATACT